>Ga0123352_10000410_pt1 | contig 51746 bp, 57 predicted proteins | sample TergutLab28metaG_FD_89700 | JGI IMG/M metagenome (GOLD analysis project Ga0123352, IMG submission 89700) | Labiotermes labralis P1 segment gut microbial communities from Petit-Saut dam, French Guiana - Lab288 P1 | ecosystem: Host-associated > Arthropoda: Insects > Digestive system > Gut ... | reverse complement strand
TATGAGTGTTGTTGGGATTTATGATGATGGTGGAGAGGTTGTTGTTTTTGGGGATGGGGAGTATAAGGGGTAGATATTTGAAGTCGTAGAATGCCGGTAAAAAAGAAATGGACTGCTGTTTTGCGGCGGTTTGTTTCTTTTTTGTTGGTATGTTAGCCATAATAAACCCTGCTATACCGGGGGAGTTAGTTAGCTTTAGCTTCAAGCCCTTTGTTAAAAAAATCCTCCTTGTGCTATAATGATGATGGTTCGCAGCCACATCACAAAACAAAGGATGAATGTCCATATGAGCAATAAAACTTTATTACATACTACTTAGAATTACAAGTGCCATTTTCACCACCTAAGTTAAACCAATATTTCTCTGTATATTTTACCTATACAGATGCCCATTTACAAGAATAAAAATTCGGTAAATTTGTTCTGCCTTTCAATTCACTTTGAAAATAGAGCTATTAAACGCTTTAAGTTTTGTGGTATCATAGTAAATATGCAAAGCATATAGAGAAGATGAAAATATTTTATACATACAACTCAAAAACATTATTAAACGAGGGGGTAGCATATATGGGTACAAATAAAAAGCAAGAACTTCTCAGCCTGCTAAAAGCCTCATACGGTATGGTTTTACCATTTTATCAGCAACTTAATACACTCAACCGAAGTAAAACTTTTTTAGAGGCAAAACGGACAATGGGATTCGTTATAGGTCTTTTGTTGGGTGTACCACTAGCCGTTTTGGCATTCCAACTATCCAACCGCATTTCAGGCTATATACATTCTTTTTATGTTGATGCCGGGCCATTTCCGTTTTATCTTTTTGCTCCTGTTTGGGTTGAGGTGCTTTTGTTTACCGGTGGACTTATAATGATTATTGCAAGTATTGTCGCCCCTGTTTCCGCCATATATTATATACTCAAAAGAATAAGCAGAAATAAGTATCAAAATGTCAGCAGGGAGATTACCGCCATATGGGATAAATTGCACGCCAAAATCAAGGGGTGGAATGAATGCCCCATAACGCTCCAATATTCACATCCGCAGTGGATAACCGCCATTTACAACACCATAGATACCGATTGCGCAATGACTGTAAATCAAGCTGTACAAGCTTTAGAAGAGGACGAAAGACACCGCCAGCATATCAATGCTCAAATTGAAGCACAAAAGGCACATTTAGCAGAACAAAAGCGTAAACAGCAAGCCGAAGATGACGATAATGAGTTTGAGTTGCTTTTTTGGCTCAACGAAACAAATCAAATATAATTAAATGGCACTTTACTGTCGTTGATACCTCTCCCATCACATGATAAACTTACTACATTATTATTTCGGATTATAAATGTTTATCGGATTACACAGTTGCAGGTGGTTTGCAAAATAAAACCACTTTGCTTGGAATTGTCGACGAGCTTCTATAAGCTTGTCTAATTCGCCTGTTCGGTACTTATTTTTCCGAAAATGGCAGGAATAGATTCAAAACCCTCAAGATGGTTTTGGCTACTCCTGCTTTTTTGTTGCCAAAAATCATATTTTAGGGAGGTTATTTTATGATGACAATTACAACAATTGGAAGAATTACAAAAGATTTTGAACTGAAGCAAGGCGCAAGCGGCTGTATCTACGCCAACTTTAGTCTTGCGGTTAATGACGGCTTCGGCGAAACCAAAAAGACGATATTCTTTGAATGTACCGTCTTTGGTAAAGACGCAGAACGGCTTGTTAAGGCTAAAGCTCGCAAAGGCAGCTTGATTCAAGTTATCGGCAAGTTTGGTGTTTCTGATTATGTCAGCGAAGTTACTGGCAAATTGGGCTACAACTTAAAGATTACTGTGCTTGGATGGAGTTACATCCCGGGTGCTGGTGGACAAAAAGTTGCAAATAACGGCAGTGATGGTGTGAATTGTGAAGTAAGCGATGTAGAGCAAGTTCCTGATTGTAATTCAGAGGGATACCCTTCCGATTATGGGTCTGACGGAACAACCGACCTCGATAATGAGGACGTGTTCTAAATACACATTCATTCTTAATCGGTACGAAATGTAGAGGTGACGAAAAAACTTCGTTGCCTCTTTTCGTCTTTTTGGAAAATAGACAAAAAGAAGGTGGATTTTTATGCAGATTATAATTGCAGGTTTCGTTTTTGCTTTGGCAAACACAGCTACGCTGTTGCTTTTTGCGATAGCCATGCGAAAGCGAAAGCACAAAAAATCAAAACAAAGCGAAGGAATAGAGCTAGAAAGAATTGCGCAGGGCATTGGACATCAGCTTCATGCCGCCTATCCTGACACCAAATGGCGCTGGGTATGCTATCCAGCAAATTTTGCTGTAAGTGGCGGTATTGCACGTATTGAGACTATTTATCAAACTGGCGAGAAGGCGTTCATGGATGTTTGCCTATCAGCAAAAGGGTATATGGCGTTGCATGTTATAGATGTGACTGAATTGGCATCATCAAGCAAAGATGCTGTGTCAACAGATTCAGATTCAGATACAAATGTATCGTCAGTGACTGCCACCAGTCAAGAGACTTCGGAAGAGTCATCTGCACCCACCACACCAAATGTGGCTACAAAGCCTAACGATAAAGAAAGCGTTGGTGCTTGGTACAACATCGTATTGATTGATGCACTAACCAATCTCGTTGACGACCTTAACGCAAATGGTGAGGTTTGTCTTTATATCAGATCCGATGGGCAGGTATATGTAGATGAAAGCGATGGAACATCCCTCATTTACAACTTCGGTGAAATGCCAAATGTAAACTTCTGGGACTTCATCATTGAAAAATTAAGTGATGAAGGACTGTTTGCAGAAATGCAGGATAATAGCAAGATTTTTATATCTTGGGCGTAGTTCCAAATGGTTTAAGCAACTGTATAGGCATTAAGACCTGAACCTAATGGCAGGCGGATTGCGGAGGTATGGATATGTCAAAAAAGAAAATGAGTATGTTCCAAACAGTTAAGATTAGTGTTTTTGAAAAAATAGTTTTTAAGGGCAAGGAGATTCCGACGGTAAATATCATTGTCGGACATCTTGTTATCAGCGAAGAGTTTTGTGATTTGCGTACCATCAAAGAAAGATATAATCACGAAACAAAAACGCTTGCTCCCTCGGTTGTAAACAATGTTTCTAGTGCAGAATCTATTTTAACATTACACTATGGAAAGATTGCTGATGGCGTTTGCGTTGACGATGTTTGTGTGGATGGCAACAATGATGAAATAGCTGGGCCTAACACCCTTTATGACTTCATTACCGTTGACTGTTCAGGCAGCAATGATAACGACCCCGAGGTGAAAAAAGTTAAAGAAATGCTATGCTCCGATGGGTTATATCTACCTTTATCAAAATTAGAGGCAATCGGTTATAGACCCCACAATGAAGTTGAGGTTCTGGACATAAATGGTGTGAAATATGTGCGCTATCGCGCTGCCATGCAGAGTGCATCTGAAAATAGGCAATGCAAGCTAACAATGACAACCTACAAATGGGATAGCTTCGCCCGAACCATCAGCGGTGATGCAAAATACCTCTTTGAGCCAACTCAAACGGCGCAAAAGGCTATCGCTCTTCAAGGTTTAGGCAAAACCAATGGCAACATAGTGGAAGGCTTTAACTTCACTTTTGCTGTCATGCCTGATCTTGAAGCAGACATAACCTTTGCTGCTCGCTGTTTTAACGACAAAAAGAATAAAATCACAGCAGAAGTTATGTCCACAAAAAAGGTTGCGACAGATGGTTGCGGGTTCATTTCGCCGTCCAAAGCACGTGAGCTGACAGAAAGATTAGGGTTATCGTATCTGCCCTCAGCTTTTCAAGTGCGTTACGGACAAGTAAAAGGCATCCTCTTGGTGTTTGATTTTCACAAATACACCGCAGGCACTATCAAGGAGGATATTCTGTTTACCGAATCCATGTGGAAATCTGACTTTGATGTAAACAAAGCACAATTTCTCGTGGCAAATGTAAGCAAATCGCCCCGTAATTACAGTGAATGGAATTATCAGATGCTAACGACTATGAATAACAGCCTCACGTTTGATGACCTGTCCCCATATGTAGAAGACATAAAAAATCATATGGAAAAGGCGCTAACTAGCCCAGAGGCCGCATTAAAATTCCTCGGCATCCTATCGGATATTTCTGCTCTGGATGGAGATGATGACGGCGTTAACAAAGGCCATGACTGCGTTGATAAGGTTTCGGCAGTGATGCAAGCCAATCCGCAACTGGCAATGAATATACGCTGGGTTAAGCAAAGTATCAAGCGTAAGATTGACCTAGTTTCAAAGAAGATGCTATTTGGTAAAATCCCAATGCCAAAATCAAATGTAAGCATTATGGCTCCAGACCCGCTGGCATACTTCAATAACTTACGTTTCTATGAAAACGGTAGCTATGGCTTTGCTACAGGTACGTGCAGTAGTAGTGATGATGTAGCTACCGATATTGCTGATAATGGTGAGCTGGTTGTGCCAACTCACAAGCGAGCTAAAGAACTTTCGGCTCGTGAGTTTAGATGTGGCGATTACGAAGGCGAACTCTTGGTAACAAGAAACCCACTTACCCACCATGCCCAAATCAGAAAGCTGCAATGTGTTAATCACAAGAGCAGTGCGTATTGGTATAAGCATCTGGGTCAAGTAACTATCTTCAATGCCTATGATGAAACGGTACTCGGAATGGGCGGTGCAGACCACGATGGCGACATCTGCATTACTACAAAACTATTCACAGATAAATTCCAACAGGCGGACTACATTATCTACAACGCCAACGACACAGGCGATAAAGTCGCCAAAGTTGTGTTGACTGAGGATGTGGTGCAACGTGGTATCCTTGCCAATCTGCAACAAAATATGCTGGGTATCATCTGCAATATAAATACCCGCTGTTTGGAACTGATGAATGACCCAGTATCACTAAACAAGTTTGTGTTGCTGGCAGGATATGCAGATAACAGGAGTTTTGGCATTGCGGATATTCCACAAATGCCATATAAGCCTAAATTTAAGGATGAGCAAACAGCTAGGGTCCACTTGGAATCACTTAATCACCAACTAACCACCTTGTCAGAACTTGAAGTTGATCGCCCCAAAACAGGCTATATCAACCGCTTCTTTGCAAACCAGCAGGAATACGCATTGCCGTTTACTCCATATTGGTTCGCAAATGTCAAGGGGCAGTTAGACAAATTCCAAAGCCGTCCTACTGAATCCTTAACTCAAAATGGGCTTGGTGAGCCAGTTAGAACGCTGTCAAGGAGTTATAAAGATGAAAAGTTGGTAAAAACCATAACCGACACCCTCAAGCCGGGTCGCAAATCCAAATGGGTGCAGCGAACTCTTGAGGTGATGAGCGACGGCGAAACCATCATGGCTAATATCCAGCGTTTTGTTCAAGAACAGATATTGGATATGGAGATTGATGAAAGCAGCTGTTTCTCCATAGTGGAGTCGCTGAAAAATGCTTCAATCTTGGATATGGAAGAGGCGGAACGAATAACGGATGCTGTACGCAATGCGTATAAAGCATACTGTCGTGACATCGCTGGCAATATCCGAGCCTTAAAAGAAGGCTATATCGACCAAGATGATTTTAACAATGCCTTAGAAGTCATCTTGGAAGCAAGTGATAACTCATTAAGAGCTATATCATCAGACCGAGCGGCTCTTGCTTTTGCAGCATATTCGATTTCTTTAGAAAATGGCTATGGCTCGCAGAGCTTTCCATTTCTAACGGTTCTTGTTGGTATGATTGCACTTTTGGATAACGTGAGAACATCGGATTATTACGAGATTAACCTATGCCGTGAAATCCCTCGCCATCTTGCACATCTCTTAGATGAAGCGAGTCACATTATCGTATACAACCGCAAATGCAGACTTCCGGAAAGCATTGACCCAAGCAAGATTTATTTTGGAGATGTGCCATTATCAAATGGGAGCTACGAAGTCCAAAGAGACTTAAAAGGCGGTGTATCACTGATTATTCCAAAGACTGCGCCTCCAAACAGGTTGAACACCATGCCGTATAACGACAATGCCGAGTTTAGCTTAAAAATCAGTTATAAAGCATCGGAGCTATCGCCGACAAATCAAAACGGCGAATATGTAACCAACCTAATGACAAACAGCATAATCACTTTCAAAGAATCCACAATATCAGGCAATACCCAATATTGTGTATATGCTGATGATATATGGGTAGGCACAATCTTTGACGAGCAATCCAAGGCAAACGGATGGGTGCTTCGCAAAGAGATTGCAAAGACGTTTATGGGCAAAGAGTATGATTTAATTGCTATACCTCGTACAGGAATTAAGACTAACACCAATTCTTTTACGACGGGCAACGGCAACCCACGAACTGCCCAAATCCTAACCTTTTCACAGGCAAAGCCTGAAATGGAACGAACATCGTTCACTGCACCCTTGTTAGAGGATGTGGCGGTATAAGTGGACAGAAATATTATGATAAGCCCCCCCAAAAGTCAAGTGCTTGGCGCATTGCTTGGGGGCTTATTTTTTGTTAACCATTTTCAAAAGAAATTTATAGAAAGGATGCGACTTAAGATGCAGGCTACAAAACCAAAACTGATGAAGGTCAGCTATCACGACACCAAGGAAGAAATTAGGCTTGAATGTTATTCCGATACAGTGGTAATTGAACAAGAAGGCAAACTCTCTTATATCGCTGCTATTAGGCTTGGTGGCTACCCTGAGCCAGTAAAAGGGATAGCTGATGCTATATATGGCGGTGGCTCTGTAACATTTGAAATAGACGGTGAATCACATGTGCTGTCAAGCAGGGTAAAGCAATATTTTCGTGAATACAGTCACGATGGACTTTATGCTGAGGCTGTTTTGCGGATACGGGATGAAGAACAGCAACAAGCAGACGCAGAAGCAGACAGCGGCAGCGATGATGGAAGCAGTAATGAAAACGGATCACCTGCAAACGCCCCTCGCAAATGTTATATATTTTGTAGCTCAGGAGAAGAAGAGCAACTCTTTGAAGAATTAGACAAAAAGACTGCCGTTCCCTTAATTCCTGAGTTTCAAGAGTATTTTCTAGGTGAATTGCAGAGTAGAGAGATATTGAAACCATTGCAGGTCATAACAGAATTCGAGAAATTCGATGCTTGGGTCTTGCAAATGACATCAGACGAACAAAACATAGTGTCTGTTGTTAATGATGGTCTGCGTAACGGCAATATATCTATTCCCGGTGCTGGGGATGCTGATTTTCCTAATATTTTTGGTGTTACAGGGTATCTGAATACATTCGGTGTGCAGATAGCGGAGCGCATTAAAGGGCAGTTTAACCCATTATTTGACCCTGCGGCAGAATCACTATCTCCAGAAGTATTGGCGGTTAATGAATACATCAAAGAAAATGCAGGCTACAGCCTGTATGATGCCCAGCTTGCTGTTGGCGAAGCGCTAAAACGACGTCTGGAAATCGCAAAAGAAGCCCTTCTTATTGCGGAATGCGGCTCAGGCAAAACCAAAATCGGCGCCAGTGCGCTGCACGCATATCAACAGCGTCTTAATTTTCGTCAGTATAACCTAAATGAAAATACGACGGTGCGTTTTTCAATGCATAACAAGTGTTTCAATGTTGTACTATGCCCATCACATATGGCTGAAAAGTGGGTTCGGGAGATTGAGGAATCGTTGCCGAATACCTTTGCCGTTGTCGTGAATAGCATTGATGACATTGACAAGGCTTACAGGGTGTATGAGGGAAACGACCAAACCTGTTACATCATCCTTACAAAAGAAAAAGCCAGAGATGGTTATATGCGCCGACCTGCTGCCCTATGGAACAAACGCCGACGAAGGTTCATCTGTCCGGATTGCCACAAAGAAATTGAGATGGACATTACAGAAGATGGCACTAAATATAAAGTGCCTGCTGATGCGTTTTATTTTCGTGCAGAAAATAAGAAGAACCGAAAATGCGAAAATAAGGACTGTGGTTCTTTGTTATGGACTGTGCTGTCATCGGAACATCAGAGCGATTGGGTCAAAGTTTCTGATTATGGATTAGTCCATCGACGCTTTGCTTATGACTATCTAAGTTTGGTTGAGAAAAAGCCAAAAATATACGATGATATTCAGGCGATTGCTGAAAATCCTGACGGTCGCTTCCCCAGTGCTGGAGCGTACGGACGAGTGCCGCTATCAAGCTACATCAAATACAAGATGAAGGGCAAAATAGATGGCTTGTTAATAGACGAGCTCCATAACTATAACAACAATTCAGGGCAAGGCGACGCTATGGGTGAGCTATTTCAAGCAGCCAAAAAGGTAATTGGTATGACGGCAACGCTGATCAACGGCTATTCATCAGGCATTTTCCATCTACTCTACAGAATATCGCCAAATCTGATGCTGAGTGACAATAAAAGTTATGATAAGCCATTGGATTTTAACAATGAATACGGCGTTACCGAGTCTGTATACGAGATTGACGCACCCGACTACAACGCCAATCGCCGCACATCTAAGCGCAAACTTAGAGAGCGACAACTGCCTGGGGTTAGCCCCCTTGTATATTCACGTTTCTTGTTGGAAAGCGCGGTATTCCTCAGCTTAAACGACATGGGCAAGGATTTACCTGAATACGAAGAAATCCCTATCCAGCTAGAAATGAACGATGATGTACAGGAAGAGTATGACAGGATAGAGAATCAGTTTATCCAAATTCTTAAGCACGATAAAAAAATCGCCAAAAAGGTGCTGAGTACCTATCTAAACTTGCTGACGGTCTACCCAGACCAGCCATACGGTCACGAACCTGTTAAGCATCCGATTTATGGGGATGATTGCGGCCCGTTAATTGTGCCTCAAGATACTTCATCGGTAAACGAACTGCACGAAAAAGACAATCATGTCTTGGAGTTGGTTAAGAGCAAAGTTGAAAATGGCGAGCGTGTTCTTATTTACACATCTTGGACTCGCATTGACACTCAAACCAAGCTGACCAGACTACTCACTGAGCAAGGTTATCGTGTTGCGGTACTTACCGCTGCTGTATCGCCAAAAAAGCGTGAGAAATGGGTTGAGAAACAGGTTCAAAATGGCGTTCAAGTTCTGATCACTAATCCATCGCTGGTTGAAACAGGGCTTGACCTTAACGATTTCACCACTATCCTGTTTTACAACATATCCTATAAGTTATTTACCCTGCGCCAAGCCTCAAGGCGTTCGTGGCGCATAAACCAACGTGCGCCTAGAGTTGAGGTATATTTCTTCTATTACGAAGATTCCATGCAGCACCGAGCAATTAGACTAATGGCATCAAAGCTGGCTGTTGCAGGTGTTATCGAGGGCAATCTTACCGATGAGGGGCTTGCAGCAATGTCTGATTGTCAAGATATGACAACAGCATTGGCGAGAGAACTCACGCAAGGCATTGAGGGCGAAGTTGAAGATTTGGGTGCTGTGTTCAAGCGCATGGCATTGCTGAAGCCCGTTGTTGATATAGTCTCGGAAGAATTGGATGTCGTTAACAAGACGGCAATTATCAACACAACTGCACAACTTATTGATATCGGTGTGCAAAGTACGAAGGGACATGAAAAACCTATTCAAACCGCGAAACCCACTGGTTTACTGGGTTTACTTCATTCACCAAAGCCGAAGAGAACGCATAAGAAAAAACCTACAATTGTTTCAGAAAACCAATTATCGCTGTTCGATTTATTGAATACGTCGGCTTAAATCTATTTGACCCCAATTTCATAGCGTTAACCTATGAAATTGGGGTTACTTTTATTTTGAAAGGATGTGCAGATATGCAAGATAATACCGTGTTGCAACGATTCAAAAAATTTAAGGAGATGATGGTATCCTCAAATATACCCGCCGAGATGTTTTTGGATATGGTCGAAAATTACCTCACATTAGATGACGATGACACTGAGGTAGAGAGTATTCCGGTTTTCGATGGGCAGTTATCACTGCTTGATACACCAAATTTCGCAAAGGAGATGATGAGCGCATGATACTTGAAGTAAATAGATTAGCAATGCTCGAAATATCCAAATGTGTTGCAAAAGTTGCACCATCAAACTCGCCAGTTGATGTGCTAAATGGCGTTTTGGTTGAGTGTAACGAAGATACAGGCGAGGTGTTTTTGACTGCAACCAACCACGAGGTAAGCATACAGCAAAAATTGCACGCTTCCGTTAAACAAAGCGGCTCTATGCTAATAAATGCGAACTTGCTTGTGGGCATGATGGCTAGGCTTGAGGGTGAGTTTGTCGCCTTATCAGCAGACAGCCCGCACTTGATAAAAGTTGCAGGTGGTAGATGCACTTTCCGGTTAAACTGCCTACCCTCAAAAAGTTACCCCAAACCCATAATGCCTTTTCCGGAAGAAAGCATTATTATGACAGGCATTTGCTCGCTATCAAATAGAACCACCTTTGCAGTCAGCAAGGATGAATCCAAACCAGCACTGCAATGTGTTCAGATTAAGCTGAAAAACAACGCTGTTCACGCCGCAGCCTGTGATAGCGTGAGAATGATGCTGGTTAAAGTTACGGCAGACTCACCAGCCGAACGTGAGTTTTTATTGCCGGGCCGAGCTTTGCAAATGCTTGCTTCTATCTCAAAAGATGACGATGTGTTTGAGGTAAGCGATATTGATAACGAAGTTGTATTTGTGCGTGGAGATATGATTTTTACTATTCGCAAACTGCATACAGGTGAATATCTGAATACCGCAGCTGTGGTTGGAGGTATCAAGCCAGCATATTCCTCCATTGTTGATGTCAGCAAAATGAAAGATGCTCTTGATGCAATTTCAGTTGCTACGATGATCGGTGGCACAAAACGCCCTTTAAATCTAGTAATGTCAAATGGCGAGGTAGTTCTACGCTGCAATAGTGAATACAGCGAAGCCATTTCACCATTTCCTGCAAATGTTACGCTGGAAACGCCAGAAACAGGGTTTTATTATGAAGCATCTGCGCTCCTAAAGCTCTTTCAAGTTTTGAACGGCAAAGCCAAAATAGAGATAGATGCTAAGGGCTTTATGTTGGTGAAAACACGAAATGAGGCTTATTTTCAAGCACCTGTATATCCGCCGACTAAAAAATCTAAAGATGTAAAACAAGATAAGGAGCCAAAACGCGCCAAAGGCGCTAAGGAAGTGAAAGAAACAAAAGAACAATCAGATACAGCAGCGTAATTATAACTCGAAATGATACGTATTTTTTGCGTGTTTGCTAGGGATTAAACTAAAATCCAACATAAGAATAAAAAGGAGCGTGTTTTTTATGTTAAACAACGTTAATCTTATGGGTCGTCTCACAAAAGATCCGGAATTGCGTCATATTCCAATTACCGGTACCGCTGTTCTTAATTTTTCAATAGCTGTTAATCGCCGCTTTATGAAGGATAAAGAGCAAGAAGCGGATTTCTTCAATATCGTCGCTTGGCAGGGTACTGCCGAGTTCGTATCTAAAAACTTCTCAAAAGGTCAACCAATCTGTATTGAAGGACGTTTGCAGCAGCGAAGTTGGCCCGACCCAACCACTGGTGAAACTCGTTATGCAGTTGAAGTTGTTGCAGAGAATGTCCATTTTGCAGGCTACAAGAGAGATGCAAGTCAAAACGGCGATGTGGTTTATGAACCTGACTTTAACCCATACGAAGAAAATGACGCGGCTTAATTGCGCAGTGAGGAATAATCAATGGCTCAGAAATAGCCCGATTAGTTATCTTTATGATGATTTGTCGGGCTTTTCTTACGCCTAATCCAACAAAGGGAGATTTACTTATGAGTGATGTAAACAATAACAATTCTATAGACTTGGGTAGCGCGCCTGCCGAAACATTTAACCCATTTGCAACAGATGACGATTTGGGAGATGACGCTGTAGAGGAAATGCCTGAGTCCAAACAATCTGAAGCCGCTGTTGTTTCCGAGGGTTGCTCTGTGAATGAAGATAAATCCGACAATCCTCTGGAAGCCGCCGTTGACGCAGCCGAAACCAACGATGCAGAAAAAGCAAAGCAGAGCATTTATGAAAAGCTGCCTGTTTTTGAGTATGCGGGTGCTACAGAAGATATAAATGACTCGTCCCAAACCTTTGATGAGTTACGCATTTCCAAAGCCACGGATTTTCCTGAATTAGAGGATGGCAAGCGTGTTAGCTTTACAGTCGAGTACGGCAAAATTACCAAGACCGTAAGCGACACCAAGGGCATGACTATTGCAAAAATGAAGTCTGACATAGAAACCTCAAAAGAATTTCTGGATGCTTTGAAAAAGGCTAAGGACAAAAATCCTATATGCAAAGTGAAGCCCAAGGTGACGGCGCAGTCAAAAGGTGCTGCAACTGCCGCATCGAGCTACAAAGGTGTTTTCACAAATATGGAAGATGCCGACTCTGCGGGTAAAGTGATTTCTATATTGCCAGCAAGAGACGGCAAGGTTTATGAAATTCGCAATAACGCATCGGGCAGATTTATAACGCCTGTGGGTCATTGTGAATTACTTTCGGATGTACGGGCTGGGTTCAACCCAGCCAAAGGCATCCCCTGTATACCTATGGATATGACTTTGCAGATAATTACTTTTTTTAGGCATTTTGCGCAACGTGGGGATAGCGGTGATTACGAAGCGCTTATAAATATCTATTGGGATACATGCTACGGTGAATTTATCGCAGACGCACCGGAGCAAGTTGTTTCCAAAACTTCTGTTAAAGGCATTAAAAATCCAAAATACGATAACGTCCGCTACATCCATTACATGGATATTCATAGCCACAACAACATGAAGGCTTTCTTTTCCCCTATTGATGATGAGGATGAAAAAGCAACAGGGCTTTACACTGTCATTGGTCGCATAAATCAATTTATGCCAGAAATCAAGACCCGCATTTCAAATGGCGGCAAGTTTCTTGAAATAGACCCCGCTGAAGTATTTGAGCCTATCACAAGTCCATTTCCAGAGAAATGGGTAGAAAAAGTTAGTTTTGCCTCACCGTTTATGGGTGACAAAATCAAGGAGGGCGATTCTCTATGAGATTTGCACTTAACAAGCCCGTTAAAATAGTTATGCTGGGCGCAGGCGGAACCGGCGGATACATTGCGCCTCATCTATACCGTCTGTTGCACACACTTGACCGCTACACAAAAGTGGTTGTATGTGACGGGGACATTATCGAAGAAAAAAACCTTGTGCGTCAAAATTTTATATCGGCTGACCTTGGTAAAAACAAAGCTCAAGTGCTTGCAGAGCGTTATGCATCCGCCTTCGGGCTTGAGATTTCATATATCCCTGAATATATCGAAGATGAAAGCAGGTTGGCAGAGCTGGTCAGACCCGACGTTTATTCTGTAGGCCCATATTCGTATCAAACAGACGAGGGACATTCGATTTTGATTGGTTGTGTAGACAACAACCGAAGCCGCCAATTGTGTCATCAGGTTTTCAAGCGTTCTGACAATCTTATATACATTGACTCAGGCAATGGTGAGCATACAGGGCAGGTGGTTTGCGGAATCAAGCGTAGTGGTAGAACCTACTACAAACCCATTGGCGACGTTTACCCTGATGTGCTTACAGATACTGATAAATTTCCGACACAGTTAAGTTGTGCAGAAGCATCTGTGTCAGCACCGCAATCAATTGTTGCCAATATTATGGCTGGTACAGCCGTGGTATCGTATCTCTATAACATTTTGGTGCTTGGCAACATTGAAACCAGAAGCGTCACATTTTCAACAAAAACTGTTAATCTTAAACCCATCATCACGCAAAAACGCAGGAAAAAGGCGGCCTAATTCCTACGTTTATCATTCTGCAAATATTCAAAAGAAAGCGAGGATGAGCTATCGTGTTGTCACTCCATAAACAAGGTAATAGCGAAACAAATATTCAAGTCCCTTTTGCCATAGCACGGCTTGAGGATTCAGCCCGCATTATCAGGCAGTCTATAAACGAATTACCGGCTTTGCGCAAGCGTCTTGAGAAAAATATGGATACCAAATCCAAAGCTCGTGATATATATGGCGATATACAGAACCAGCATCGTAGGCTGCTTAGTGCGATTGATGCTGCTGCCTTATCTTTACTGGAAGCCGAACAAGATGAATTGGCAAGCCATTCCGTGAAACTTGGACAGTCCATCAAAAGTTATAATCTTATGACACCTGATTATACGAAACTCTGTGAGGTGTTAGGCGCCTACCTATCTCGCTTACCAATTGAAGACCCTTTTGCATCCAGCAATACCCTTGAGGCCATCGCTAGTAATGATAACAACGAAACCCAAACCACTAATAACCGTGTTATAGGCCGCCTGATGAACAATGTCCGTATGGGATATTACCCAACCTGCACGGATAATCTTGCGCATATCGTTAGAGGATTGGATTATCCAGATAATATAAACCTCAATCTGCTTGACCCATGCTGTGGCTGTGGTATTGCATTACGTTCTTTGGCGGATGGAATGTCAGACTGTGGCGTAAGCAGCAAAACATACGGGATAGAGTTGGATACGCACCGTGCTGAAGAAGCACTAACAAGGCTTGACCGTGTGGGTTTTGGCTCATATTTTCATAGCCATACGAGCAACGAGGCATTTCACGCCATGTTGCTAAATCCCCCGTATCTGTCGGTTATGACCCAAGGCAGCAATAACAGCAGGAGTGAAAAGAGTTTTCTGGTTGATAGCATCAGCAGCTTGATGATGGGTGGCTTGCTCATCTATATCATTCCTCACTATCGGTTGACGGCAGATGTCGCTCGAATCTTATGTGACAATTTCTCCGACATAACTGTGTGGAAATTTACAGATAGTGAGTTTAAGAAGTTTAAGCAGGTTGCCATTTTGGGTACAAGGCATAAGAGAATAGATGGTTCGGGTATTGCTCCCGATTTGGCTTCCTTGGTACTAAAGCCGGATGAACTACCTCAGTTGACAGCATTGCCGGCATGGCGTTATCAGCTACCCAACATTTCAAAAGATGTAGCCCTGTTCAAAGGTGCGGAGTTTAATGAAACAGAGCTGGCAAACCAACTGAGTAACTCGAAAAGTTTCTCTCGATTATTCCAACGAAGCGGGCTTGATAAAGATGACAAAAGACCGTTATTACCCCTTAGCCTCGGTCAGATTGGTTTAGTTGGTGGCAGTGGCCTTATAAACGGTTTGGTTGAGTGCGAGACACCACATATCATCAAGGGGCGTATCACCAAGGAAAAGCGTGTCCGTGCCGAGGATAACGAAAACAATAGAGGCGATACGATGTCCACCACTATTACAGAAGTCATCAGCAACAAGCTTGTATTTAATCTGTTAACACCAAGAGGGTTTATTTCTCTAACTGATTATGGTAACGGAGGCGCAGTCGTGGATTTCGATGATGGCGATGAGTTGCCACATATTGAGTCACCACAAAATGCAATTGATACTGTTGTCAGGAGCAAGATTGTTCTTGAGTTGGGTCAAGTTGTCGCAACCCCTGCTGCCGGTGAAATTCTTGATGATTACGACATCCATGACGCATTGAGTCGCCATCAGTCTGGTGATTGGGGCGATGTTTCCGATGGTGACTGGAAAGCTAACGACAGAGCCTTAAAACATGGAGAACGTATTTTGTCGGTTTATCGAAGTGCTAAAGGTGAAAAGTTTTGGGTAATCACTGAATGGGATCGCTCAATTACGACAATGTTATTGCCTGATGATTATTAAGTGTAAAAAATAAAGTTGATGGCGGAGGCGTGATGGTGCGCCTCCACTTTTTGTTGCATAAAATCAGCAACACAATGGGATTTTGTGTCGCTTACAAATATGAGAGGGTTGATATAATGCCAAATTGGTGCATAAACAAATATTCTTTTTATACTGATAAAGAGGACAAAGGGGAACTTTTGCAGCTTTATAAGAACCTTGAAGCCGTTATGAATATCCCATCTGATGTTAGTAATGGTTTCGGGTTAGGCTGGCTCGGCGAGGTTGCCATCAAGCACGGTCTTGATTGGGAAAAGATTTCATGCAGGGGTGAGATGACAAATTTAGGCGATTACGAGCCTGGTGACTGGTATTTTATGCTGGATGCAGATACCGCTTGGAGTCCAACGGATGAGTTGTGGGAGACCGTCATCGAACAATACGAAGATGTCTACTACGTGTATGTCGCAGAAGAACCCGGTTGCGAAATTTTTATCAATACAGACACTGAGGGTCGGTTCTTCAACGAAACATATTTGATTGATATTGGCGGTGATATACCTATTCCCGCTGGATGGTTTGCCGACCAAGAAAAACCGAAGCATCTTGAAATTCGTGAATATTTTGCGAGCTTTGCTGAGCTAAATGACTATTGCTCACAGTTTACAGGCAAAGACTTTGATAGCTTTGAAGAATGGCAGGATTACTTCGCAGAAATATTTGATAACGAAGATAACGCCTATGCAAGCATCAATGAATTTGCAGCAGCTTAGGAGGGCTTATGGAGAAACTTGTGATAGATATGGGCGACTTCAATCTCATTGTTGAAAAACAACATGATGTCGAGTTTGTGGTTTGTTTTCAAGACAAAAAGACAGATTGCATCACGCAGGATATTGCAATAATCAGACGGAAAAACTGTGACGGAGAGTTATTGCAAAATTCAGTTGAGTGCTTGGTTTGGACTGATGACGGCGACGAAGATTATACCCACAAATTTTTAATTAACCAATTTTTGGAGGTTTTGTGATGGGAGATTTCAAAGGTGTTGCAACGGTTATAAATGGCATTGCACTTAATATCTCAATGGCTTTATATGATGGCTGCCATAAAATCTACATACCCGTCAGTGGTCAAGAAGATTTATTTATTCAATCTATGGAAAACAACGGCTGGGACAGAGGTGAAGATTTTTACAAGATAGAGAGTGTTGATGATATAAGGCAAATGTACTTAAATTCATGCTCTTTGCGCTTCATTGAACAGATTGATTGTAGCGGCAACGAAAACGAGTTCATCACAATCATCCCGCAATGTTCATTTTGTGATGATGAAGGCTTTTTCGATGAAAACTTGGCAAGAGCTGCGTTTGAATAACCGCGTTTGGTGGTTTGCGCTATTTTTAATGGTGCGGGCCACCATTTTGATTAAATCGAAAAGAGGGCAAAAAATGGACAAATTTCAATGCATGTGGCTTATGTCACTTTTAGAAGAGCGACGGCACAATTACGGCAGCGAGCCAACCGAATCGGATTACAGCTATCGTAACGCTCAAGATATTGTCGCTAAAGCAGCAGGGTTTAAGGAGAGGGATGAGGCGATACAAGCAATGCAGGAAAACGGTTATCGTGTCTATCCGCAGGAGGTCGTGCACAACAAGGGAGGATTATCATGATTAAGTTGGATGTTTCTCAATTGATAGCTGCACTGCAAAAAGCCGAGACTTTTGTCGAGCCTGAAACAAGTCAAGGTACAAACTATCTATATGAAAGTGTATACGAAAGCCTGCTTAATGGAGTAGGAGTACGGTTATCTGATTTGGACTTTTCAGCTTTTGATGCTGATGATGTTAGCTCGCTTTATGATTTATATAACGACACCATTTCAAAAAACATCTCAATAACAGACGACTTGGCTAGAAAACTAAGGGGGATTGCCCCTGCTCACAAAGCAGCTATTTATATATAGCACAGCAATCAAAATATTTGAATATTCCACCCAAATGGACCACTCGTCCATGAAAAATGGACCACCTCTCCACACCATACGGACCACCCTTCCACGGCTTGTGGACCACCGTAGCGTTGTCAATGGTAGGGTGGAGATTTTATCTTGGGAGTGATTTTCTCCCAAGATAAAATACTACCCGACGTTGACAATGCGGAAGTTGTCACGAAGATAATGATGATGGGGTTCGATGGAGCGGTTTTCTCCATCGAACCCTTAACCACAAGCTTCTTTCAAACCACAACTTCCAATGATTGTCGTGATTATTGTATTTACAACATTACTGTTTCTTTAGACCTTTGCGCTTACGCATAGAATCCTTACCATCAATAAAGATTTCGTAGGAATCATGCACAATACGGTCAAGTATGGCATCCGCTAAAACACCTTCGCCAACTTTGCCATGCCAGCCCGCTGGGGAGAATTGCGACAGAAATATGGTTGAGCCTTTCTGGTGTCTAGCTTCCACGATTTCCAGTAAATCTCTAGCTTCGGTTTCTTTGAGGGGTAAAAGCAGCCATTCGTCAAGAATGAGTAACTCTGCTCGTTTGTAAGCATTTAATGCCTTTTTGTATGTACCCAAATTTCGGGCAACAGCAAGGTCATTGAATAAATCAGGCATACGTACATACTTCACTCTAAGAAACTTGCGGCAGGCTGCTATGCCAAAAGCACAAGCCATGTAGGTTTTGCCTGCACCTGATGCACCTAAAATAATGATGTTGTGTTTCTCGTGGACGTAGTTGCAGGTGGAAAGCTTCGTGATAAGGGCTTTGTCCAGCTTGCGGTCGGCGTGATGTTCGATATCTTCGATACTGGCATAGGGAAAGTGAAGCTGGGCCGCACGAATTAGGCGGGAAAGACGCTTTGAGCGGCGGGTTGACCATTCAGAATCTACCAACAATCCTAGTCGTTCGTCGAATGAAAGCGCTGTAAACGCTGGGTCGTTACCCTGAGAGCGTAGGTTCTCTGCCATCGTATCCATTTGCATTTCTTTAAGCCTTTGTATGGTTTGTTCGTTTACCATTAGAAACCACCCCCGTTTCCGTTGTCAGTGGCATCATTGTGGTTTGTGTCATCACTTGACATAGAGTCCAAGCCCGAGTTTCGACCATAATACGCAGACCCTCTTGTGAAACCATGATTAGAAGTTGGTGTGATATGTGCTTGTTCCTCATCGGGGAGTGTATCTTGCCCCGTGGCTAAAATCGTCTGCACAGTCTTGAAGTTGGGGGATGTGGTATAAGATAATGCTCGTTTGCAGGCAGCTTCTAGGCGCTCATGTGAATATTTATCGCCTAGTTTCAACAGTGCCATACAAGTGCGATAACCCTGTTGCTCAACTTTCCTTGATGCAAAGATAGCATTCACCACTACCAAGGTATTTTGACCAATACTGCGTGCCCAAGAACGAAATCGTTCTGAGTTCCATTGGTTGAAGCTTCTATGGTCTGGCGGCATATGGTCTTCTATTGTGCTATATTGCCCTGGTTTTCCAAACTTGCGTACATGAGATGCAATGCGGTCGCCTTGAGCAAACATCTCAACTGTACGGTTTGTGATGCGTACATCGACTTCTTGTTTTATGTAGGTATGCGGGACACTGTATAGCGTTTTATCAACAGAAATGTGATAATTGTAGGCTACGATACAGGTTTTCCATTCTGATAACTCATAGGGTTTATCAGGCAAAGGTAAAAGTAAAGGGGCTTCTTCCTCGAAAAATACGCTGGCACGACTCCCTGCCCGCTTTTGAAAGGGCTTATCGTTTAGCTCTTCTAGTTTTTCACTAATAGCCTCGTTTAGCTCTTTTAAGCCAAAGAATTTCCAGTTGCGAAGGCTGCAATAATCCATGTTGAAACAAAGCTGATAGTACCCTCAACAGTAGCCTTGTCTTTTGGTTTGCGCACTCTGGCTGGTATCACGGCTGTGCCGTAATGCTCTGCCATTTCTTGATAGGTGCTGTTTAGGATAATATCACTCTTAGTGCGTCTTGCAACCCCTGTTTTGAGGTTGTCAGGAACTAAGATGCGGGCAACTCCGCCATAATGCTGATAAGCATTAACATGACCCATTATCCAACTTTGTTGCTTTTGGGTTAGAAATGCTTCAACATAGGCATATCCGCTATAAGGCAACACAGAAACAAAAATGTGTGCGGGTATAATTTCGCCCGTTACCCTGTCGGTGATCGACATGGTTTGCCCTGCCCAGTCCACTTCCATCTGTTCACCAGGTTTGCGTTCTAGGCGCATGGTGGCCTTGGTGTGCATGGCGAAGTTGCGATAACGATTGCAAAAGGCACTGTATTTATACGGGATGCTGCCCTCACTCCTACACTTAGCGCAATACTCATTCCACAATAACGAGAGGGTTACGCCATCTTTGACAAGCTCTTTGTGGATATGCTCGTAGTCCGGCTCTTTGAAGCCGTAGGTGTCATCCGCACCGCTTGAATCACTTGGATTGCCTGTGTCATATGCACCATCTGAGCTGAACGAGCTGTCCATGCCACCTCTGTGAATATCCGATGGAAACAGCAACTTCTTGAGTTGTTCATTGGTGAGTTCTTGTGGCAACGGCCACGCCAGCCCCATTTGGTTTGCAAGTGTTACAGTCCTCTGAACAGTGCTTTTGCCGCAGTCACAGCTTGCAGCGATACTTCGTTGGCTAAATCCCTGACTGTACAGCCGCAGGATTTCTCGGTAATTGGTCATAATCTTGACCTCCTGAAAAATATTTACACCGAAGTATAAACGGTGCATATTTTCAGTTTACCATAAGGTGGTCAAGGGCGGTCCATCGTCATGGAATGGTGGTCCGTAATTCGTGGAGAGGTGGTCCGCCAAGTGCGGACGAGTGGTCCGTATGGCGTGGAATATTCATATTGACATGGAGGGTGATGGCGTGGAAATCATTGATGAATTTGAACCCGTTATGGCGCAGATAACTTTGCTTAAAGAATTGCATGATATTGGCAGACATGACATAGCAAATTCGTTTTCAGACGAGCTATCTTATGATAGCTACTATGAAAATATGTTGAACCTGATAGAACTAACTTTTTCGAGGTATTACGGAACATTTGACGAAGATGAAGATATGGAGATTTCAATATTCGGTGATGATGTTATCTCTAACTATTTCGACTACGCTTGGCAGTATGGCAAACTACATAGAGTGCCTTACAACCAAAATCCTCTCCTAACTAAAGCAGAAAATGCTGCTAGACGATTTTTTGATGCCAGCCATTGTGTCGGCTGGAAGCTATTGGGCTACACAAAAACTAAGAAAATGGCACGCCAGAGCAAACTGATTGTGCTTCAATACACCGGCTGTGGCTGTAATGCACTTGAACACATTACATTTGGACTTGTTCGGATGTATTCTTGGTTTGCAGATAAATGTGCAGAATTTGAGGCTTTATTGGAGACTGAAACCGATATAACTTCATCAACCACAATGGGAAGGGAGCAGACCCCCATGAATAGCATTTCACATATTCGTCAGGAGGTGCTGGATTGGGCATGTTAGATGAGTTGATTGTTCGGATAAAACCGGACGGCTCTATGTCCGTTGAGGAAATTATCAATGGCATAAAGTCATTTAAGGCTATCGAACCAAGTAGTCTTTTGGATTGCATCAATAAAAGTATTTTGAGAGGTGGAGTGTCCAGCGGAATGTTGCCAAAGGGCTGTGTATCTTTTACGTCCCATGACAGTGGCGACCGCAATATAACACTGCTCCACCCAGAAGATAGAGCCGACATGAGCTACATGGGAACGGAATACAAAAACTTCCCTCTACCCCGCCTAATATTCGGATTTATTATTTCCAGCGAGGGCAGAGTTAGCAATTGTAGGTTGGGTGTTATCGGCAACGACAACATTCCAAAACCCACAACACCTATGTATATGTACCCATTCAGCAATGTATCGAACTCTCATATTTGTATCGGAAATAATAGGCTTCCAAAGGTGCAGAGCCTACACACTCTGGGAAGTCTTGCTTATTACATTTTGAGCATGGATAACAATAATGACCATTTCAAAGCGTCAAACAACAAGTTGAATCTTGAAATGCGAGATTTGATGGAGCTTCTTAAAGATAAAGAACCGAGCAATTATTACGAAAATATACTTTTGCCGAGCAATTCGACGCTTGGCGATTGGATTAAATCGCAATAGAGCACAACACTGTATTGAACATAACGGCACAAAGTCTTACGGAGAAGGGGGTTTAGCCATGAAAAAGATAATTGCAAGGGAATACTCCCCTTGTAGCATCGATTTTAGGAATTACTTTGATTATGACGGAATGAAAGAGGCAGGCGGAGAAAATTGCGCTGTCTATATTCCCGGCGGCCGAAACAGTTACGGCTTTAATAATGATGAATTACAAGAGATTGTTAAGCAAGCCGAAGCGATTTTAGAAGGCTTTGAGGATATTGGTAGCAGATATTACAGCACGCACAAGGAAGTTATGCTGGATTATGGCATAGCTTACACAAGCCGAAAATGCTACCTGCTCAAAGCGTGGGCAAAAAATGCGGATGCTTACAAACTGGATGATATAGCGGGGTTTTTAACAATCACAACAGGCAAGAAGTGGGAAACGAGAGCATTTCACGGATATTCTCAAGGGGATTATTGCGAAGTTATGTATTGCGTGGAGCGATATACGGAGCAATGGATAACAGAAATAGGCAATTTTTGGCTAGGTTGCGGAACTGAATTTGAAATTGACAATTGCGGCGGATATTATGTGATGGACACCGTGAGATGGCACGAAGGTGCAGAACTGGTGAGAGCGTTAGCTGATATGCATGGATGTAATCCAGATGATCTGGAAGTGCATTTGTATGACGGTGAAGTCAGAACGCCAAAATACAGATTGTTGGAACTAGCCAGCTAAAGTTGGTGTATCAGATAACCAGTGCATGGAATGATTGGAGTGATTTTTCATAGTTTTGTTTTTAGCATTATTCATTGTGGGAGTTGGTGCGTTTGCATCAGCTTTTTTATTTAGCTTGGACAAGAATAGCGAAAGAGGTGCTGTATGAAAAAAGAGCCAAATGAAGAGTTGAGGGAAATACAGACTATCGAAAATAAAAGTGGGCTAATCGTCTTTCGGATGGGGTTAACCCATCTTTTTGACACTGGGCACAGCAACTTTGATGACGATAGCGTGGAAGATTGTCTGAAATCAATACTTGCCGAGGAAGAAGAGCAAAAAGTCAACGGAACAAGGTCGATAATAACACCTGATTTTAAGCGTGAGATTCTGAGGTGTGCCACTGAACTATCAAAATTTAGCATCTGGACGCTGTTTGCTTACATCAAAAAGTATGTGGTTGTAGACATTTGAAAAAAATTTCAAAAAGAGCTATATCGAATAAATTGAGCAACTTGAAACAGTACAAAAACTCAATAAAAATCCAAGGAGTGATTATCGTGGGTAAAAGACAACTAACAGGGGCGGCCTTGACCGCCAAGGTGATTAAACAGCGGCTAAAGAAATTATATCCATTGGTGAAATTCAGTGTAACCAGCGACACTTTTTCGATGGGCGACAGCGTTGACATCAGATGGACAGACGGACCACTGCAAGATGCTGTCAATGCAATAACAAAACAATACCAACACGGCAATTTCAACAGCATGGAGGATATGTACGAATATGAAAATATCGATGAGTCGCTAGGCTGTGATGGCGCAAAATACGTGTTTTGCCACCGCAGTATTTCTGATGAGCGTCGCACAGCACTTATCGCAAAAGCAAATGAGTATTTTGGGCAACTAGACCCTAGCGACCATCACACTTACCAGCGCAGGCTTGCAAAAACAGAGGAGATGTTTTTCGACTATCCGGAAACCGAAGCTAACCCAAGTGCAATCTCTATTCAAGGGAATAGGGTTATGGAGGGATTGGAATATGAAGTCAATGCAGATGTTGATACTCGTGATAACAGTGAAATCTTTGTCGTTAAAGTAAAAACAAGGGTTGATGACTTCGCATCTTTGAGGCAGATAATGGATTCTCTGGGCGGATACTATTCCAGATTCAAAAGAGGGTTTATTTTCAAAGAAGACCCAACCGCTTCATTAAATGGAGTGTTGTCTGATTCTGATAATCCTAATGCTATAATACCCAAGGGGACTTGTGCGTGATGACAACCGATATTTCTAACGTAACAATTGTTGATGCTCCGCAAGTTTTTCTCGCTGAAGATGAAATGGCAGGCGAACTTTTGCTGCATTTTTATCGCGAGCTTGGCTGGAATGGTGTTGATATTTTAGACCCTTGCAAAGTGCGTACAACAAGGGAAGTCTGCAATAGACTTTACGACATAATGTACGAACGTTACCCAAATGCAGTAAGTGTTGGCATGTTTATGGTAAACAGAGGCCCTGGGGTTGATGAGTATATTCCGCAAGGCAAGGTACATTTGCTTGATGGCTGGATTATGCCAGCTGAAACTGATGAAATTGAGGGAGAGATGTAACGATGTCAATTCAAGCTGAAATTCTGAACCGTGTTACACATCTATGCCCGGATATAAGTGTCAACAAACTTGAACTGTTGGGAGATGAGGTACACGGTGAGTTTGCTGGTCATGTTGAAATTAAGTTTTTAACCACAATTTCTGATGACGGCAAAGGATTTTTAACGGGCTATGCAATAGGCCATAATCCAAATGCAGTAAGCTCTTGGGTCTGCTGGCAGTTTGCCGTTAGGGACGGTGTTCGTCATTACAACTGGGGCATATACAGTGAAAATGAGCAGGATGTAATTGATGCTTACATTGCTCGTATATTTACTGCACTTAACTAATGAGAGGGGTTAATTTCTATGAGTCAAGATATTATACAATTATTGGGGGCACCATTTCCTTTTGAGGAGGTTGAAGCAAAAATTCAAGTCAACAGCGGCGATAAAAAGTCGGGGTTGGCTGTTTTTTATTTGGACAGCCGAGCGATACAAAACAGGCTCGACAAAGCTGTGGGTGCACTTAACTGGTCTAACAGTTTCTCAACATGGCAAGAAAACGCCCAAATTTGCGGCATCAGTATCTACAACCAAAGTATTGGCGAGTGGGTCACAAAACATGATGGTGCAGATAATTCAAAAATCGAAGCCATTAAAGGCGGTCTAACTGACGCATTTAAGCGTGCGGCTGTGCTGTGGGGCATTGGTCGTTATCTATATCAAATTGATGGTGTTTGGGTTGAGATTGAACAACGCGGAAACAGCAGTATTATAAAAGAAAACCAAAAGGGCAAACTCAAAGCTACTTATGATGCCGCTGTGAAAAAGATTTTTGGTAATACTGCAACTCAGCCAACATCTACAAGCACCGTCAGCGTTGCAGACAGAGCGGTCGGCACGCTAGCCACAAACCATGAATCAGAAAATAATCAGCAACCACAACAAAAACCTGCGCAACAATCTGTATCGTCTGCGCAGACTCCAGCAACATCGCAATCTCCACCGCCACAAGATGCCAGTAACACACTATCAACAACCAACCCACAGAATCCTACGGAGCAACCACCACAGAGCAATGTTGTTTCTGTATATGACTACAAGATTCACAGCGTAAAGCCGGCAGGGGGAGGAAGTCATCAGTTAGAGCTGCATGATAGAAACGGCAAAGTTACAACTGCCTATGCCAAGCCCGAAGAAACAGGAATTGCAGTAGGTAAGCACTTGAAAAATGTTAAGCTGGAAGCCAAAACCAGTCAGTATGGCAATTATAATCTGCTAACCAGTTTTGAGGTTGCAGCATAAAGGAAGGATTTTTGATTATGGAAAGACACAAGGAGTATATCGAACATAATGACTTAAAAGATTCCACGCATTTAGAGGTCAGCGTCTATTACACAAAGGGCGGGCCAAATTATTTTAGCCGAGGGGTAACGCCGAGGGGTTATTATCTATCTGTAAAGCCCGTAACATTAGGCGAAAGTACAGTGAGTTATACTATGTTCTCAGGATATAGCCACCTTTTACTCGAAACAAAGCGTTTCAGCGCCAAACAATTTGCCCAAGCCATTGAAATATCAAAAGAACACAAAGAGAGGCTTATTTCTGCTGTTATTGCAGAAAACAAGGTGGCGTAAGTCGCAATTTCAAAAGCATTAAGCCGTACCATTTGCGATAATTTCGCATTTGGTGCGGCTTTTTGTGTTTGCAATACACTTGGATTATTTGACGCTCACGATTTTTTTCGGAAAAACAAACTAGAAAGGTTGAAGTAGAATGGGACAATATTACAAAGCAATGGTGATAGACGAGGATGGCGATATAAAGGTTCTATGTCCTCGTGATTACAATAACTTACCAAAACTCATGGAGTTCTCTTGGTGTGGAAACGATTATGTCAATGCAGTTTTATCTCTTATCCACAACAAAAGAGCCAAAATAGCTTTTATTGGCGACTATGCTAACGAGCCGTTTCGAGATAGTAAAAACTTCTATAATTTGGTTATGTCGAAGGAATCCTACGAAAAACATTACAAAGCCATTTGGAGCAAAGACCAGAAATTAAGATTGCCAAAGTATCGTTCTGGCAAGACAGACTTTGATTTGATGGATATTGATACGGTTGGAATGTATCTTGTCAATCACGACAAATGCGAGTATCTCGACATTGAAGAATATATTGAAAATAGTAAAGTATTCAACTTTGATTATCATTGTGCGGTGAATCCATTACCCTTGCTTACCGCTTGTGGTAATGGATTAGGCGGGGGAGATTTTTACTATGAACATATCAGAGGTAATGACGTTGGCAAATGGGCATTTAATATCCTTGAATATACAGACCATGTTCCTGAAAATTATTTGCAAGCAAGCTTCATATTTAAGTTTGAGGAGGCTGTGACTAATGGGTGTTCCTAACGTAGACAATCTGAAAGGTTTCCAAGATTGCCTAAAGCCTGTTCACACTAACGAATAGCCACATAAACAAGCGCAAGCTGAATAAACCCAATCAGCATAATATCAAGCTTTTCGTATCTTGTGAATATACGGCGAAATCCTTTGATTAAGCGAAAAAATCTCTCGATTTCATTTCGCTTCTTGTATAACTCTCTGTCATAGACCCAAGGGTTTTTGCGGTTTGACTTCGGTGGTACAATGGGATTGAAGCCGAGAGTTTGAGCTATGTAACGAGTATAATCATCTTCATAGCCTCTATCCATAATCAAAGGAGTAACAGCTCTTTGCTTACCTATAGCATCCAAAAGATTTCGACCTTGTGGTGCATCGTGAGCTTGACCGCCGCTCAAAGTGAAGTCTACAGCAGTTTTGGCATCCGATGATACAAGATGAATCTTTGTTGTCAATCCGCCTTTTGAACGGCCGATGGACTGAATACCACTTTTTTTAAAGCGCCGCAGGCATCAGGGTGTACTTTGATGGTAGTTGAATCCATCATCAAAGCATCAGGTTTCAAGTGAAGAATGTTTTGAACATGAAGCTCTCTAAACATTCTCTCAATAACACCATTTTTAACCCAACGAGAATATCTCATATAAATAGCGTGCCAATATCCAAACTCAGACGGCAGTCTTCTCCACTTACAGCCGTTCTCTAGGATATATAGTAGGGCATTTATTAGGGTTAGGTTGTCGATGGTTACATTGCCGCGTTGTGTGGGTAGTATGTGTTTGATTTTGTCGTATTGTTCTTGGTTTAGTCTCATATTTGGATTATATCATGGATTATGTGGTTTGTATAGTGTGAACAGGGTCTAATCGGACTTTATGACGAATTTCATTTCAAATGTCTAAGCTACGGAAAGTGCTATAAAAATCGCGAGAACGTATTACTCAACAGCCGTGATTTATTCAATATAGCAAAGAAACTCGGACTAACCACCGAGCAGACGTTGGATAAATATTGCGAAATCTTCATAGGGCATAGCTCCAAAATTCCAGTTGTCCGGCTTTTGCCCCGTGGTGTTAATCGGGTATGCCCTTTGCTCAAAGGTGATAAATGCTCGGTTCACGACTCCAAACCAGTTATCTGTGCCAGCTACCCTCTAGGGCGAGTAGCTGTAAGTGATGATATGGCTAATGGGCTTCATTTGAGCGCATCAAAGCAAATGCAATATATTCTAACCCTTGTCAACTGTGGCAGACGTAAGCACAAGCATACAGTGCGGTCATGGCTGGAAATGTTCAATATTCCAATAGATGATGAGTTCTTTTTTATGTGGACTGATTTGATTGTTTCCCTATCCGTAACAATGCGAGGTTATGAAGAACAAGGCCTGTCAGCTAAAGTTTTGGATATGATGTGGCATAGTATTGTAACTGCACTTTACGCAGCTTATAACACCGACAAGGAGTTTATGGAGCAGTTTAGAGAAAATCAAAATAAGATCACAGGGCTTTTAAAGTCATTTGAAGAGCAGTTTCAGCCCGGAAAGCCCACAAAACCTAATCAAAACGAATGATTGCACGTAGGGGTTAGGTCGTAACAGAACACCGCAACCTATGAGGAGGGATTGAAATGGCTGCAATTGTTCTAACATCCACGGATAATTTATCCCGTGAACAATGGCTTGCATATCGCAATCTAGGCATTGGCGGCTCCGATGCCTCTGTGGTCTGCGGGGTTAATAAGTATAAATCACTCATTGAATTATGGCTGGAGAAAACGGGTCAGCAAGCACCCGCCGAGGCTGGCGAGGCGGCATATTGGGGTACGAAGCTTGAGTCGTTGATTAGGGATGAATTTACTTTGCGCACAGGGATTAAGGTAATCCCTGTGCATCAAATCTTGCAAAGCAAGGACTACCCAATTATGCTCGCCAATCTCGATGGGGTCTGCCGCTGCCCGACACATGGCAAATGTGTTTTTGAGGCTAAAACAGCAAGCACATTTAAGGCTGGTGAATGGGAAGGTGATTCTATCCCATACGATTATGTATTGCAAATCCAACATTATCTTTGCGTTACGGGGTATAACGGTGCATATATTGCCGCTCTTGTTGGTGGCAACTCATTTCAATGGAAATTTATCCCTCGTGATGAGGAATCGATTTCTATGCTCATCAAGTATGAGCGGGATTTTTGGATGCACGTCCAAGATAATGTGCCACCAGCTTTAGATGGCTCTGATGCTTGTGCTAAATTTCTCAACAGAAAATACCCCGATAGCAAACCAATGTCTAAAATTAAGTTGCCTAGTGGTGCTATCGACCTGATTCGTCAGCACGAAGAATCCAGTAAGCAGGCAGAAATATTCACAAATCAAAAACAAGAGGCGGCAAATTTACTGAAACAAATGCTTGGAGATCATGAGATTGGCATAATTCAGGATAAACATGTCAAATGGAAAACCGTAGTCCAAGAGAGGTTTGATACAAAACTGTTTGGGTTTGAGCATCCAGACCTTTTTGCAAAGTTCAAAACAAAATCATCAAGTCGTCGTTTTACTGTGTTTTAGTGCCTATCCAATTATACATTATGTTTGATATTGGCGTGTATGGATGAAAGTATCGTTAGATTAATAAGTCGCATTGTCGCAATCCAGTGAACTTAACTAGCATAAAATCAACGCACATCTTAATCAGCACTTCTTCATTTTATTACGGTATTGACCAATCAACAATTTGTAAAATAATAACATAAAATTCATCATTCATAGAAATAGGCTAAGTCACAATAAGGAGCTAAATGCTTCAAGGCTTAGTCCTGCTTCTATGTCGTTTTTAGCCTTTTTCATTTTTGCAACTAGAAAAATATAGCACAACCACCAAGCGACTACGGTCGCTAAAAATAGAATAAAAGGAGGACAAACAGCATGAGCATAAATACGATTATTCCAATATCAAATCATAGATTAAGTAGGAGGATTTTATCATGGTGAAATTTGGCAGCAAGAAGTATTTCAAGAGTTTTCTTGACCAGTATCTGACGTTAGAAAACGCACAACAAGTTTATGAGGTTTTTGAGTGGCTAGGTGTTGGAGAAGAACCACTTTTCAAAAATTGTTGTAAACTCCTCGGCATCACGAGAGATAAATTTCTTGAAGGTTTCCATTGCTTTGCTGAACTAAGCCGAATAGATGAGGATTATGGTCTTACAGAACTTGTGTTGGCAGAAAAATTCGGGAAAATAAACTACTACGAGGACGAGGATTTTGACGAAACTGTTAAACCGGGCTATGAAATGGTTGAAAGCACAGAAGTTGATAAGGCAAATCTTGAATACATTGAATTTTGCCAACAACTGTATCATGCAACAGCCCAAGACCTTGTAGCGAACTACACTGAAGAAGATTTCAGCGATGACTTGCTTTTGTCAATCGTTCAGAAAATCGGGGTTTTTCATGAAAGAAACAAAAATATATACCGACTATCAGCGGAATACCTATCCGTGATTGAAATTTCAATGCAACAGCATGGAGTACAAATTGCACTTGATGAAATGGGCGAGCCTACAGATAAATTTTTTGATAATTTCAACGCTTACTTCGGCTCACTAAGCAAATATGAGCAAGAACGATTGCTTACTATGCTTGGTACAGCAAAAGGGCTGGTTGATATTGCTGAAAAAGCAGGGCATGACTGCCTGTATCGATAAAAGAAACAAAGGACTTAAGGTTTTCCATTGCAATATGTGTTTCAGAAGCCTACAACAAGTTTGCAACAGGGGTATTGAGTTATGGGCAGTAATTCTGCATTTGAATTAAAAAACCAACAATAGTGCCTCGTTTATGTCATGTGTTTAAACAAAATGATAGATAGCATCAAAAATTATAGCATTCCATCCCCATCTTGATTGTGATTCTGCTATCTTCTGACAAAGCGGTAGCTTACGAAACACAAAACAATTATGCTGCACAATGTAAGTCTGGCACACAAAAAGATACATTAAGAGAGGCGGGATAGCCATATATTCAAAAATATCAATAATCGAGGCTGCAAGGCGTTGCAATATCCACATGAAAGAGCTGGGGCGTGCGGAAACTAGGTGCCGATGTCCTTTTTGCGTAACTGAGCGAGGCAAGATGACCGCCACGTTAAATGAATACAAAGGGTTGTTTCATTGTTTTCGTTGCAACGAGGGTTTAAATGCAGTAACGCTGTATGCCAAGATTTATGGGACAAGCACGCAGGATGCTTATAAGGAGTTGCTGGATTTTGCCGAATAGCAAGAAGTCCGATAATATCGTCTGCATAACAAAATACCGTTATCTCAAATTTTGGAATAACGGTATTTTGTTATTGGGCTACTTGCACAAGCGCTTTCTCTCTGCGAATGTGGTCAATCCGTTCCAAACCGAGCCTAGCACTATTATCAATGTCGTCCTTTCTTTCTTCAAAGGTCATATTTTGCATCGTTCATAATTATACTCTCTGCTTTTGTGAATGTCATCAATCGTAAAGTCATTGCTTATTTTGAGTTCATTCATACGAATCGCCCTCGACTCTCATAATACCGTCAACATCCCTCATGCCATGCAAAATGCGATAGATTTTAATAACCCCTCCACCTTCATCAACATGATAAAATAAACGATACTTATAAGGTAAAACCATATGACGAAAGTAAGGGTCATCTTCGTAGACAGGAAACATGAATGGGTGACGGAGCAAAGTTTCCGTCAGCTTCTCGATGCTGTCTACAAACTTATCGGCAGCAGAGGGACTATGCTCATATAGGTAAGCATCAATTTCCAAAATATCGGTATTGGCCGATGGCAGATATTCAAGTCTATACACTATTTTCTCGCCTCTCTTTGTGCCTTGAGGCTTATCATTACATCATCATGGGTTGACCATTTTGTGTTAGGGTCGGATGCTTCTTGTTTGGCTTTTTCCAGCTCTGCCATGATGTGCCCTCTATGAGCAGCTTCGCGATAAGCCCTTTCGGTTTGTAGGTTAAATGGGATTCTTTCTTCCCGCACTATGGTTCTAAGTAGTAAATCCACAGCAGTAGTTAAATCCATCCCAATTTCGCCTAATATTTTTTGTGCATTTTGCTTTATTTCACTATCTACATTTACGGATATTCTTGCTGTTGACATCATAATCAGCTCCTTGATTTATCACATAGGTCATATTTTTGACCTCATATTTTATATCTCAATTATACACCTATTATGTGCATAATGTCAACATAAAATTCTTGATTTTGAAATTTAGATAATTTCAAGCAAACAAGCTGGCGTATCCATGCGGGATGACGTCAGCTTGTGTTAAATACCTTTGCGTTACATTCGATACCACTAACTTGCGATTAGCTGCCCCAGCACCGTATTCCTCTTGGCAACCTCAGCTCTGTGAATAGCCTTGAAAAAGGCTTCGCGCTGCCCAACGATAACTACTTTATCTTTAGCGCGGGTTATAGCGGTGTAGATGAAATTGCGTTGAAGCATAATCGTTGCCTCGTTGAGAATGGGGATTATTACCACAGGGTACTCACTGCCTTGGCTCTTATGAATGGTAGTAGCATATGCTAAGTCTATTGAAATCATCTCATCAGCCCCATATACAGCCTTTCTGCCATTTCCAAAGTCGATATGCACCTCACATTCACCGTTACGGCTTTTTTCGATGTGCTTTATGCAACCAATATCACCATTGGAGATATTGTCCTTATTTTTTGTCTGCATCACCTTATCGTTGACACGGAATCGCCTAAAACCTACAGCAATCTCTGTTTTGTCAGGAGATGCAGGGTTGAGGGTGTCTTGGATTTCTTTATTTAAGGTATTAGTGCCGCAAACACCCTTAACACGCATAGGCGAAAGTATCTGGACCTCATCAGCAGCATAGGCCGTCCCGCTCATCCTCAACCGCCTAACAGAGTCACAATAGAATTTCTTTACATACTCCGCTGCCTCGGTTGGGTTTTTTGTAACCACAAACTCAAAGTCAGCCCCATACATCAAGCCTGCTCCTTGATTTTGTAGTATAGCATGAGCATTGAGGTTAATCCTGCTAGTCATAGCTTGGCGATGAACTACATCTAATTTTGTAACGGGTATCGCCTCGCTTTGCAACAACTCTCTCAACACATTTCCGGCTCCTACTGATGGAAGTTGGTGCTGATCGCCCACCAACAACAACTTTGTTGTTGGGTTTAGGCTCTTAAATAGCAGATATGCTAATGACATATCCACCATCGAAGTTTCATCAACAACCAACAAATCAGCGTTTATAGAGTTGTTGGCATCTTCGCTGTCCTCTCTAAGCCCAAGAACACTATGAAGTGTAGCAGCCTCAGCACCAACACTTTCAGCCAAACGCCTAGCCGCTCTGCCCGTAGGTGCGGCGAATACAATGTTATCACCGAAGATTTTCTGAAACACGGCATAAATAACTCTCACAACCGTGGTTTTTCCTGTTCCCGGCCCACCTGTTATGATAGAGATATTGTTCGTAACTGCCATCTTTACAGCTTCACGCTGTTTGTCAGCCAGAGTAATCCCGCAATCTTTTTCTGCTTGAGATATTGTTTGGTCTATACTGCCCTTGATTGCTACATGACCTATCATTGCTTTTGCAAGCCTTGCTGTTTCACGCTCTGCTATGTGATTTTTGGGTAGATAGATACGCCCATCTTCTTCTCGCAGCCGCTTATCCAAGACCAATTCGAGCAACTGTTTTTGGATTGTACCAGCCTCTACATTGATTAAAAGTAGAGCTGATGCATTCCTGCATAGCTCATCGCTATGTAAAAACAGATGTCCCGACTGTTGGGATTGACCCAAGGCGTAAATAATCCCTTGGGCAATGCGGTTTGCATCACCCAACATAATGCCGTTTTTGCGTGCCATCTCATCAACAGTTTTGAATCCTAGCCCTGCGATATTGCACAAAATATAAGGATTAGCCTTTACAACCTCCGCAGCCTGTGCCCCAAAAGTCTCAAATATCTTCTCGGCTTTTTTAGGGGTTACGCCATATGGTGCCAGTGCAGTCATTATGTCGCTAAGGCCAACACTCTCCCTGTAGCTATCCACAATGGATGCCAGCTTCTTTTCGGTTATGCCAGACACTTCCAGTAATCGCCTCGGTTCTTTTTCGATAATATCAAGGGTTTTATCGCCAAAACGATTTACGATAGTTTGTGCTGTTTTGTCACCGATGCCTTTGATAAGACCAGATGACAGATAAGCAATTATTCCCTCGGATGTTTTCGGGCGGATAATGTTGCAGCCATTAACAGAGAGTTGTACACCGTATTTACCGCCATCTATCCATTCGCCTAATAATTCAATGTCCACACCATCAGCAGTTGGCAAACGATTACCTACAGCCGTAAATGCAGTCATACCGCATCCTGGCTTAAATTTACTTTTTGCCTCGATTGGTATAGATTGCGAGTCATCCGTTTTGTATGAGGCTATGGTATATCCTGTTTGATCATTGCAAAACAGGGTTCTTTCGTGTACGCACTTGATTTTCATAAGCATCTCCTCCAACATCTGATTTGCAGATTAAACCGCTATTGCAGCTTGTATATTCACATTGTAAACATGATTTTTTTGTGTTTTTGCCCGGCTTAGAAAGTAGTCATCTATACCTTTCAAAGAATTATCTCCCCAAATGGCGGACGTTACTTTCAATCCATAGGATGCAATCTTCTCACGCAGCTTTGCTGCGGACGCTCCAAGTTGGTTGTCTGTTAGCTTGTGAATGTCAAAAGCCTCAAGAATTTCTTTTGCACCATTGGCTTTAAGGCTTGAAATCAACCCATCCAGTCCATTTAAACTTTTCACACCAGGCAGACAGGCAAAAGTGTACCCTGTCAATCCATGTGCAACATTACCTTTTAATGCACCGTCGGTAACATATATCCTCTTTGCCGCTGGGTCGCCTATGAAATGAATAGGTGAGCCAGAAGATGCCCCGCCATCAAGGTCGGGCGAAGATAGCCAGATATATTTGCGACTGTTGATTGGTTTATTCAAGCGGATTTGCAAGCCCGATATTTTGCCATCAATCCCACATATAGGAATAATAATGCCGGGTGCTTTAAGCTTTACATTCCACTCACCGTTGCTCCTATAAAACCCTGGAACACCTTCAAGAACACAACCGCTTTGTAAGAGTTTTGCACATAATCCCTGTTGTCCAAAAGCAGGTACGCTTTTATATCCAGCTTTATCAATTAGGCCGGGAGATAAACCTCTACCCAAAAGATATTCTTTGTGCGGATTAGCCAGATTTAGCATTGAAATCAACATTGAGTAGGCCTGGTGGGTAGTGTTGCTGCCAGCACGGGTTATAGCTTTTGAGCTAACATTTTTAGCTAAAACAGAACTGCTGTAATCAGTATCATTATCACCGCCATTACTATTACCACTGACATTATCAGTAGGCTTGGCGTTATTACAGCCCAAAACTTCACATATCTCACGATAGGCTTCCGAATTGGATATACCAAGCACCTTGCCATACAGTTGAACCATGCCGCCCTTATCATCGCAATAATTACAACGATAAATATTATTTGCAGCATTAAGGTTCAATTTGCTTTCTTTCTTACAGAAAGGGCAATCTATATCCATGTTGCCGTTATGTTGATTTTCATAGCGGACTATCAAGCCCAAAATCTTTGCCACCTGCCTAATTGTGAACGGAAAACTCCTTGCCATATCCATTCCCTCCTTTTTTGATGTTTGCTATACGTTTGATGTTTGCTACGCTTTGGATGCTCTCTATGCCTTTAATACTCCTTACGCTTCAACCACCTGAAAATACCTATCCATACCCAAATCTAAAATTCTAAGGATATTGGATTTGATAATGTCCAGTGTAACCCACATATTTTGCATTGTTATACCAAGAGCAGTTTCTGCACCTATAACCAGAACAGGATTTTCAAACTTGACCTTGCCATTGCCATATCGTATACCAAGGTTGATATTTGCGCCTTCTAGCACCAAAGTTTCAAGCCATTTTGTTTTGTTCTTGCGAGCAAAATTTAATGTGATGTCCACAGGTATACCCAACAAAAATATGTCAGCCCCCTCATGGCGGTCTTGAAGTTCTGTACTGAATTTTACAGCAGCATCTCCCCATTCTTTTCTGGCAAATGAGGTTATAAAATCTGCCATTTCAGATTCAAACTCGTATCCGCTGGATTCAAAATAATATTTTTCGCTTATGCTCATTGCAAACCCTCCGTTATTATGTTTTTTTGAAAATAAAAAAGGCGGGAGTGATTAAAGTTTGAAACTTCATCCATTCCCGCCTTATCAGCATTTGTCAGCACGACTACATAGCTGCATAGCCGTTTGCTGTATTCAATTGTGTTTATTGCTTATGTGCATTCTGTAAGCAGCTTTATGAGGCTGTGAATCCCTCGTTCTTCATAACCCATGATTTTGCCCGTGCCTGCCCAAAACTGGATTAGTTTGTCGTCGGATTTTCTACGACAGTGCAAATGTCCAGATTGTTCGTTTTTTAGGCTATACTCGATTTCGTGTTTGTCGAGCTGCCCTGTGGCAAATATCAATCTTTCTTTACAAGAATTATTGTTGTTCGTCTGCTTCATTATCATCCTCCTTATGAATTGGATCATAAAATTCATAGTTTTCACAACAGTTACAAGCCGCAACTTTGCTCATTGTTTCCCATCCTGCATTATTGCAAGTGTCGCAGGGGTTGTTTTGTTTGAAATCCTCTAACGTCAAGATGATTTCATACTCCTCTGCTATTGGGCAATTTGGCTCACCTTCAAAATCATTGCCTGCTACGTTATGCAGGTAGGGAACGCCATTGCCAAGGTTTACATCCTTCCACAGCTTTTTGGTTTCGTCCATGTAAACAGGTCTACCCCATTCGTCAATTCCGATAAGCCTCAATTGTTTCATACACATGCCTCCTCAAATTTGATTATCTGTACATCTTCACTTTTTCGTTGATTCCAGCGAAGAACTGCTTCTTCATGATTAGCGTGAGTTGCAATTCTCCCTCCGCACCATGTACATAGAATGGTAAATCCGTATTTTTCATCACGGAATTGTGTGAGTTTGCTTTTGCCGCAAAACGGACAAGGTTTTAACTCGTTCATAATATCGCTCCTCGTAGCCTTAATAGGCTTATATTTTCGCCAAACAAAAACTGAGCGGGAATGGCAAACCACAATGTTGTGATTTGAAGTCCATTCCCGCTCAGTTGATACAATTCAACTGTATTATGGCACATACTTTTGCATATGCCGGCAATTCCAAGCGAAGGGTTTTGTTTTGATAACAAAAATTCCTTGCAACGTGTAATCCGAGTAAAATTGTAATCCGAAATAAATGTAAGGTTATTTTATCATAAAATAGTTCTGAAATCAAGGGATTTTGCCGATTTTTCTGTGACAGAAAAGTGCCATAAGTACATGAATATTCGTAATCGTGCTTACATTCGCCGCAATAGGAGATAAAGGCATACATATCTGCGATGGTTGCAGATATGTATGAAATCCATATCTACGTCTGAAAAATCACGCAATACATGAATGTCTTGCGATATACCACGCTTTCGTTTGTTTGATAAACTCAAACAGCATGTTGCAGTCAATGCGATATTCTTCGGCTGTTAGGTGAGAGCGGCCTTTAACTACGACGAGATAACTAAGGTATTGCTCTAACAAGGCGCAACTTTTGTTGTCTTTGAGTGTGGCATAAAAAACCTCCTTTCATGTTTTCCGCAAGAAAAAACGCCACCCCTTATAGGAAACGGCGTTGCTGGATATTATTATGGATTTCGCAAGCCAATTACTGAGCATTGAGAATTGGATCTCTATTGGCTTCGTTTAATGCACTGTAACAAATTTCGATAATCATGTGCTATGGCTTTATGATGGGTGGTACGGCAGTTTGCTTATTAGTACCACACTTTGAGACTAAGACCTAGTGTGAATTATATGGATAATGCAATGTTGCGTTAGTGTTATTAAGTTTTGATTAGACTATTAATCACCCAATGATTGTCTGCATACACCGCAAAAATTAACAATTTTTGCGGTGTCAGAATGGCAAGTCGCTTTCATTATCAAGGGATACGACTTCATCTTGTCTTTTGACATCCGTTTCTTCCTCTTGTTGTTTTAAATATATACTTGCAAGGTATTTATTAAAAACAGCTGTAAGATTCAGAATCAACTCTGCCTCGCCAGGGTCAATCTCAATGATTTCACTTCCTTGACTGTGTGCACCTCCTGGCTGACTTCTCCCGGCGTTTACTGCGCCGAATAGCTTGATGAAATAATCAGCAAAATTCGCATATTGACCTGGTAAGATGTTTGCCGTCCGCAATTTTTTGATAAGGTCACTCGGTTGTAATGGACGATTATCATTTATAACCGTCTTTATCGCACTCTCTAAAGATTTCTGCGACTCTTGAACAGAGGCTTTGTAGTTTCCGACTTGAAAAGCATTATGCGCCTCTCTAAACTCAGCTATCACCCCGCTTGCTCCAAGTTTGTTCAGGTATTCATTTTGGACGGCGATTACTTCCTCTGCTATGTAAGACGAATCAATCAACATGTCAGTCATTTCGATGAAACGCCAATGCGACCCATGAATTTTTAAAATTCCATTCACGCTTTTTTGAATGGCAGCGTAAAGAATTTTATCATTATTCTCTACGCAATATAAATACGCCTCAATGCAGTCCAATATATCTGATGGATAGCCAATCCTTATTAATTCGAGCAGATTCAAGTCTGGGTGTCTTGTTTTCGTACTCACATCTTCTCTGCTGAAGGATTTCTCACCAAGTACAAGCTTCATGTAGGCTATGCCCAAATCTGTATATTGCGCATAATACCTATAGCCATCTTCATAAGCATCATGACCTGAATGTTCCTCTAATAAAGTTGCAACAGAATTACGCAACTTTCCCTCGAAGGACAAATTTTTCTTCTTCAGCTTATTAGGGTCATAAATCCATGACTTATGCCGCTGTGAAAACAAAGGCTTCATATCATGACCTCCCGTTCGTATAGTCAAAGAGTTCCTTCAAAAAATAATCCCCTATCAACCTCTCATTATAGCCACACCCTTGGGTTTTGGATAAAATGAGGTTGGGTTAGTGACTCATTTTTATAAATATTATATAGCTTGGTCATATTGTAGATAAAAACTCAATCTGAACTCGACCTTCAAGCAGAAGTTTATGCAGCAAATTGTTACCTTTATCTTTATTATCAAGAGTAGTGCCGTAACCTGTTATTAACTTATACACCCTATCTATAGCAGAACGCTCCTCATTTTTTTTATTTTTTTCGTTTAGAATTGTGAAGTAAAATTGTAACATCACCTGCTTATCGTTAGAGTAGTAATTTAAAGTATCAAGGTTATCTCCATAAAGATTGTAGTTATCGAAAATACTTTGAAAATACGAATAATCGGCTTCTCCCAAAGAATGTCCGTAAAATTTAATCTTTGTAATATTTTGAGGTAACGTACTTTTGGGACTTTTGAGCAACATTTTCCTGTGTGTTTTTGTGAATATTCTTGACTCAAGTGATAATTCTTTTTCTTTAGTTACGTCAATACCAAATATGATATTATCATCACTCAAAGTACCGTGAACATTTGTGGCATTTAAAAATAATTCTTTCAATTTCAAACTTGCAGAATCTAAATAAGTTTCGTGAAAAGGATTCGTGTAATTAAAATTAATTACACTAAATTTTTCCTCGTCAACAATCAAACTTATTAACTTGAAAACATTTTTTATATAGCTTATGTTGTTAGATACTTGTTTACATAGGTATTTAGAAAATATACATTCAAAATCAATTAGCCTATCGAGAAACCAGTATAAATTATTATTGTACTTCAGAAAAGAATCACAACCTTCTTCTCTGTTATATCGGCAAATACAACACAACTCTTCATCAATATTTATGTAATTATTAATCGAATTTGCCAGATTTTCATTTATAATTCTTTTCCATTTTTCTACAGGTGACTCTGACGTTTCATTGTTTATTATCAGTGCATTCTTCAAGCTGTCTTCAACATCAGCCCACCCTTCGCCTGTAATCGGGATATTTAAAAAATGAGCTACCCAAATATTGTTACATATCTGCTTATCGCCTCCATTAGAACCTTTTTGATATTCTAGCCTTAGCCATTCAAAAAAATGTTTGTAACTTGATTTTAAACCACATTGCAAGTCGAATCCATTACCCATAATTAACAATGCATTGTCATTTCTCATAAAATCATGCCTTTCTACTATATGCATAGAAACAAAGTACAATACAAAAGCTATATCTATTATAATTAATAGTTTTATTAATGGAATTCATACTTCACCATACGAGCTTCACATTATAGCCATAATTGGCATCTCACTCTTTCACCCAAGGATGAAGAACATATAAATTCGTTACGCTTTCCAGTGTCGCACAGCGCAACCAAGATAACAAAACTTATCTGTTCATTATAGCACAATCAATCATGAAAAACAATCGAAAAGTATAGTGAAGAGATGATAGCAAGACAATTGAAAACCAACCCCATTTTACCGAAAGTTTTGCGAATTGGGGTTGGTTTTCAATCTGTCAGTTATAGAATTATTTGTGTTTTTCACGAGTACAAGAGCTCAAATTTCTAGCTACACAACCTCTCTCGCCCTAACAGACCACCGCAAACTAGGCTGACTATAAACACAGGTAACAAGGGTAAGTATGTTCTCAAGGGAGTGATTAAGATTACCTAAATCATTTTCAGAGATTTGGGTAATGCTTACAATCTCAAAGGTTCGTACGCCCATAGTTGTTTCATAGATGATTCTGTCGCCATGCTGTAACGTCCAAATGCCTGCAAAGAAACTGCCTTGCCCTCGGTTGTGAGAGGCGAGGGCTATATTGCCATCCCATTGGCTTGTGTAACTAAAATGGCCCACATAATTATTGAGGATAGATAAAGTCACACCCGATCGCACCGATGCGACACGGTTTCCCAGTGCAGGAATTGTAATTCTGCCAATTGTGCCGTCAGCAAAAGGCGTGACGGTGGTTACTCGTCCAGATTGAGATTGACTTCCTGATTGATTTCCTGATTGAGATGAACCAACCCCAGCCCCTGGCATAGGTGTATGTGTTATCGTAACGCCACTTTGACTGCTGGGATTGCTCCACGGCGGGGCGGCATCACCAGCCACACCACCATGAGGCGCATTGTTGCCAATGTTGCCCCCTCCCGATTGTGCTGTGCTGGTGCTTGCTAAAAATCCATCCGAATGTGAGTTGTCAGCCCGAACATTCACACCTGCTTCGCCGAGGCGCACTGCAAATACAGACTCATCAATACCAACAGCACGGCTGGCGGCAGGATTGTTATTGTATCTTGGAGCAAATGGATTAGCTTGGTTAGTCGGAAACTCTCCGCTATAAAACCCAGTTTGAGAGCCGTGACTTGGTGGTAATGCCGCAGAATGTCTATCCCTACGGATGTTTTGGGTGTGCTGTGGGGCGACATTTGATGTTGTCGGTCGCCCCCAATGGTCTATTGGAAATGTGGTTTCAAAATCGTATCGTGGGGCATGGCTTGCCCAATTGTGTTGTTGATTGGCGGTAATTAAGATGTTGTTTTGCCTCGCAGAGCTACTTGCTGATACAGTAACTGGCGTAAAGAGTGTTGTAGCGACGGTTGCAATAGCTATAGCACCCACCATCATCTTTGATAAGTTTTTTGGGTTTGAACATTTAATATCTTGCATATTCTTCCTCCTCTTAATAAAAATTGTGGTTAATTTTAGTTGCGAATGATTCCAGTTCTTAAAATCATTGTGCTTTGCAAAATGCTTGCTTTGCTTATACTGCTCATTCGCATGTCCTCAAGTCATCACCTCCAAAGGGATACCCGCCCGTATCTATCGTAACGGCCAACCCATCAGCTACACCAATATCATCAGTGTCATCATCGCTAAAATTGACCTCAAACTCATAAATAGGCACACCAAGAGCCTTTTCAGGCACTCTATGAATTGCCTCTTTATCATGCAATACCACCCTCACATCTTTGTAAATTAGTTTTTGAACAGCTCGCTGTGCAATCTGGATGATGTATCTGTCGGTTTTGGCAGGAGTTTTACCAACAGCTTTATCAAGAATGATTGTTGGCTCTGGGAGGTTTATATCCATTTTGATTTTCCCTGCCTTAATAATCTCTCTTGGGCTGTCTATGCTGTATACGGTTACGTTATATCCCAGTAAATGTTTTGCCAAGAAGAACCCTCCTGCTCCGATTACCCCAAGCCCAATAAGCGTTGCGATTATTGTGATAGATACGATAGCAACGCTGCTTGTGCCGACGTTGCCCACACTTGTGTTCACGCCGTTATCGTTCCCATTGCTATTGGTATTATTTGATAGCGCAGAGTTCGAGCTGTCACCAGTATCCGGTTTAGTTGGAGTATGTATTGTCGTATCTTGCTCGGGCTCCTCAAGCCAAATTTCAATTATAGGCTCGCCATAAAAAACGGCAGTAAATAATGTTTTGCCTTGGTTGGTTCTAAATACAGTACCCACGTACTCGGCTGTGATTGTGTAACCTGTGGTGCGGGTTTGTGTAACTTGTGCCGTGTAAGTGGCGTTAGCTGTGAAACTAGATGCAACAGTATGACCGTCTACCACCGATATACTATTACTTTGCCAGTCAACCGTGGACAGATGAAATGTCGTGCCCCCGTCAGTTATAGTGCGTGGTATAAGTGAGTTATCTGCACTTAATAGGTTGGGATATGTGCGTTGTCTTGTTGCAGTTGTTGTGTGCCGTGATGTTTCCGCAACCTCGCTGGTAATGGAATGCAAATCCAATACGAGTGTCCCTGCAAATCCATCCCTCTCAAACCGTATTTCCTGCTCCAAGTTTGGCAGGATGTCGTTAAGATTTCGGCTGCGAGCTTCGATTGTTACAGTTTCACGTATCTCAATAAAAGACTCATCCGATGTCTGTTGCTGAATAACATATGCAAAGGTAAACTGCTGTCCAAACATTTCAAAGTCAGCAGTAGAGATAACAGCAGGATTAACGTCTGGGGGCAGGGCATAGGTTCTGCGAACTGCGTTAAAGCCGTTCATTGGTTCATTTGTAACGCTTATAGGATGCCATACCCATTCGGGTTCTGCCGATATAACAAGTTGAGCCTCAAAGCCATCTTCATCTTCATTTTCGCTATTATTGTCCTTATCGTTTATTGCGGTGTTTATAGTCAGCACCGTGCCTCGCTCTGATGCAAAAGCAGTGGTCAGAAAGCCGAAAAACAACATCATAAATATCGCCGCAAACAGCGCAACACACAAAAAGAATTTGACCAGAAAAGCCTGTTTTGTAATACTCATCTGTTTCATTCTTGATCCTCCTTGCAATTTTCTGTAGTTACATCATCTTCGGGATATGGCATACTTTGCTCGGAAGTGGATGCAGTTGTAAGTTCGTCTGTAACAGATGCCGTAACGGATGCTACAACAGACACAGACCGCTCTTGATATACCCCAAAATCCTCAAATCCAAGAAATCCATTTGTAGGCAAATCCATATCTGATTTGATAAATCTGCCTTTTGGGTTGTTGATGCTTAATGGCTGATTGCCTACCTGGTTATCAAAGTAACAGCTATACACATGACCGATTTTGAAAGTAACCTTCTTTGGCAAAATAAAAGACACATCATCGCCGGTATCTGTGTTTACCAGATCAATGCGTCTGTATCTGCCGAGTATCTTAGGAGTGATGCTCACGCATACCCCAGATACGCTATAAATCTGACCTGTTTTGATTTTTCTCTTTAACAGAATACCTTTTGTGATAAATGCCACGCAAAGAATAGCGGACATAGCCAGTAAAAGCATATCGCCTGTTGTCCTAGAAACTACAATCCCAACAAGCAAACACCCAACAGCAGCACCAAAGAGCATTACCGCCCGCATCATTACAGGCTTGGGAGTGGATTGCACTACAACTTCACTTGCAGGCTCTGCTTGGTTTGTTGGCTCTTGACTGGTTTTGATATTCTGAGCAACCATCTTATCATTGTGCATATGAACACCTACCTTCCTTTGATTGTATTTCTGATTGTGCTTTGAAAAAATCATAAAAATCAGCCTTATTTCCAAAGGTATGAAACCACCATTTCAGACCAAGTTGTTTTAGTGGGTTATCGAGAAGCAACAAAGTAACCACATCTTGTTTGGCAATGGGTTGTTTGATTATGTCGCTGGATTGGGGTGTTGATTTTCCACATAAAGACATTTCTACCCAAAATCGCACCTCATAGTAAGTTTCTTTTATAGCGGATATCTCCGATGACCGCTCGACAGCTTGCGCAACATCTAATTCCGCAAGCTCATCCATGTAATTGTCATAACAGTTATCAAACCGCTCTTTTAGAAATTCGAGTAGTTCTGTGTAGCTTGGTTTCATAAAAATATTCCTCCTAACTTTTTTATGCTCGTAGTAAATTAAAGCAAATCACAACACATCAATATCACCGCTCAACAACCACCCCAAGCGTTGTACCGTCACTGGTTACAACAATACTACCATTCAAATCTGTTCTGAAGATATGAACGCCCATGTTACCTAATCTCCTTAAAACTTCCTGCGATAGAAAACTGTTATCTTCACCCGCTGAGATAATGGCAATAGAAGGATTGACAGCATCTAAAAAACTGCTTGTTGTTGCGGAAGATGCGCCGTGTCGGGCTACTTTCAATACATCGGAAGACAACATAGCTACGCTATCCAACAGATTGCCCTCGACCTCACGCATAGCATCGCCCATCAGAAGAAAACTTGTTAAGCCAAACTCTATACGCATTACAATAGAGTAGTTGGCACGGTTATCCCATTCATCTTCTCCGCTTGGGGATAGAATGGTTATCACGGCATCACCCAATGAGAATGTATGCCCAGCAAATGGAACAGCCACATCAGCACCAGAGTTTTCGACTGCGACCAAAAAGCTATTGTATGCAGGGGTGTCGTGATAAACCATTGGTAAGAGTATGTTTTGGGTGCTGAACTGCCGCAGAATATCTGGCAGACCGCCTATGTGGTCGGCGAACGGATGGGTAGCTATCACATAGTTCAATTGCTCGATATTGTGATTCCTTATATATGATACAATCACTGCACCCATTTCTGGGGAGCCGCCGTCAACAAGCATGGCATAATCGCCTTGCACAACCAAGATAGCATCACCTTCACCCACATTAATAAAGTGAACTGATAATAAATCGGCCGGGCTAGACTCTGTTTCTTGTACATCTCTTATCTGGACATCTAAATCCGATAGTCGCTGCTCTGGAGCAGAATTATTGCGACCGCAGGCCGCAAGCGACAGCATAGGCAAGGTCATCAATAAGACCAGCAAGAATTTTCTTTTCAACATTTTTATCATTCCTCCAATTTTTCGGTATCCCTTTAAATGAAAACCCTCCCAAGACGCATATTGCATCGTGAGAGGGTTTTATATCATGGGTTGCACAATGTACTGCAATGCGCCACAATGTACAACTAAATATTCCGCTTTACAATTCGGGATATAATACCAATAGCAACACCTCTTTCCTCGTCAATGCGGGTGCAGACAAACAACACATCATCGCCCCTGCCGGGCTTGCGGCGGTCAAAACATTTATGTGCAATCCCCATAATGCCACCTACCAAGTTTATAAGCATTACGCCACCGCTAACATCTGTCACTTTACCCATGCAATTAGTTTGGGGCTTTAACGCCGCAAGTTTTTCATTTATTGTATTTTCGGTTAGGGATTTAATATCCGCTTTGATGCTGATATTTTCTGGAGTGTTACCCTCTACCTTTGTAATGCGTACCTGAACAGAATTTCCGACAAAGTATTCATCTCTACAATCGACGATATATCCCCAACTTAAATCTCTGTTGCGGATTGGTGTTTCCACACCAAAGACCTCTACACGAATCGCTAATCGGCTTACGGCAACAATACGTGCCTCAACAATGCGGTCTGGATAGATTTGAGGGTTTCCATTTGTGCCTTTTGTTAAATAGTATCGACGACGAAGCCGAAGCATTGCGGCCTTTCGGCTTGCAACAACAGCTCGGCTACCGTCTTCATCAGAAGTTCCCTTAACCACAAAATCAATCTCAGCGCCCATCATGCGATTGAGGATACGTATTGACCGCTCGATAAACTCGTCATCACTTTGTCCTTCTGGGCGCACAAGGCCAAGCTCCATCTCGCTTAGCGGAATAACGATTCTTTGCCCTTTGTAATCAACGACAGATAAAATGTTGCCATTTTCAAACCCTTCAACTGTGCCTAAATGGCCCGTTAGGTGAGTGCCTGTGATTTGCGAATTTCTGATTTCATGCCAAACGGCATCATCTCGGTCTTTTTGGGTTTCTACGTCTGCCCCGACTTCTAGGGTTAGAATCGGTGCTGTTATTTTGTTTTCCATCATAATGTTTACCTCCAGTTTTTTATTGATGCCGTCTATCAATCCGACAGCAAATCTTCAATGTTAATAGCCTCGTATGGCTGTTGATTTTCGGTGCGCGATGCAATTTCATCAGCCGCTTCTAACTTCGCAGGTGTTATGGGTGTATGTGTGTTTCGTTTTTTGGCTTCAACAACCTCAATTGGTTGTGGTTTTGGCTTAGGTCGTGGTTCGGATTTTGGCCTTGATTCGGGTTTCCGCCGCACCTCTTCAAAATTCCCCATATCAGAAATTACCTCAAAATTAGGCGACAACTTTTCTAGTGGAAATGCATTCGAAGCTAACCCAGCCATAACTGCATTCGCATCCATCGGTGCTTTGTTCATATTGCGCGCTTTGCATACTTCTTGCGCACGCCAATTAGGAATATAACTCCGAATATTGCAATTCCGAATCTTTTTAGATTCGAGGTGCTTTGTGTAGTCAAACTTCTTGACTTTTAACACTTTCTGCCCCCTAAATATAACAAGAGCCTCATCACGGGGCAGTCGCAATACCTCATCAGGTGTAAGCAACTTACGTTTGCCGATAGATGAAGTCTCTCGGTGGGAGGGCGTGAAGTTTGTCATGCGAGTAGCCGACAGTTCCTTGGACATCGACTCCACGCCGATTGTTGCCTCTCCTGTGCGGTCGCTGATAAATTTTGCCGTCAACTCATCCGTACAGCCCAAAAACAACTGCGTATCACAATTCCCGATAATCTCAAGCCAAGCATTTTCGAGATAACGGTTTTGCATTTGTGCAATGTTTTGGAATATAACGCTCATGCTGATTTTTCGGCTGCGAACGGTGGAGATTTTCTTGGTTAGGTCGGGAATAACCCCTATGTTGGCTAGTTCGTCTGCCAGCAGATGTACCGGTACAGGCAGTTCTTGATTGTGCCTGCTATCAGCAAAACGCACCAGCTTTATAAATAAAAACGATAAAAAAAGCGAACTCAAGAAGTCAAAAGTTGAATCTTGGTCGCTTGTGATGCAGAAATATGCACATTTTTCTTTGCCGGGCAGAGTTAAGTCGATGCCGTCGCTATGGCTGGTTATCGTTCGTAGTGCTTCGATTTGAAATGCCTGTATGCGGTTGGCTAAACCAATAATAATGCCAGATTGCACATTTTCGCTTGCTTGCCTAAAAATATCAAAAGGCACTTTTGCAGAATGTCCAAATGGCAGGGCAACAAAAGCGGCTTTTAACCCTCCGCCATCATCGCCTGATGCCACGCCTGCAAGCAACTTGTAAACTTCGCCAATATTGCGGTCTTTTTCTGGATACACTTGCACGACATATAGGCATAAAGCTTTCAACAGCGAGATTGCACCGGTATCCCAAAAGGGATCCATCTTGCCGTTTAGCAATGTGTTGCGAATAACTACATCACAAAAGATTTGCGCCATTAACTCTGGATTATCGCCCTCAATTTCCCGCAAGCAATTCCAGCTATCAGAGTTTTCGGGAGATATGAGGTTGAATACCTTAACCACATAACCTTTATCCCGCAGGTATTCAGCCATACTTGCGTAGAGTTCAGATTTTGGGTCTGTTATGATAAGCGATTCCCCACGGCGTACACATTGGAATACCATGTTTCGCACATAGGCACGGCTTTTCATCGAGCCTGCTGCCCCATACACAGCTACATTTCTGTTCATCATGGTATCAACCGGCACGCACACAACCTTACCCTTATCAGAACCAGTGCCAACCTCCCCTAAAATAGTGCCCTTACAATGTTTTAAGTCTTTCGTCACCTCCAGTTCTTCGTGAAGCTCGGCGTAAGTCATCCATCCAGCAGTGCCATAAGTACCTTTGTCGGAATAGACGAGATTACGTTCATTATCCATAACACCATGTACAGAGCTGTTTTTTCTGAGAAAAGTGACTATAGCCCCAGACAATAGAGCAACTGCGACAAACCCGTACAGGTTGAATGGTGTGTTTAGTAAGGCAGCGAACACTGCTTGGGGATGACCTATGCCAAGAGAGATGGTTTCGGCGGTTTCTGAAACGTCTGCATCTGAAATAGCCCCCATCACAATCCCTGCCAAGTCCTGCCCAAAACCACCATCTCCCCTCAGCCAGCCAAGCAGTGCATATATCAGCTGCGCGGCAACACCAGTGCCGTAGATAGTGAGGATTGTGATTATTACGCCAGCTATTGCAATTTTTAGTTTTTTATTCACATGAAAACAGCCCCTTTACAAAATAATTAAAATTACAAAATTGGTCTTTGCTGATGATAAATTACTTTCGAAAGAACATCTTTGAGAATTTATCAAAGCTGATGCCCACAAACTCCGCCATATCTCCCATGTATCGGCACAACATGTCAACTTGAAAATCAAATGCGATAACTCTGCCAATCTTGCCGTGTAATGCCACGCCGTTTCTGAAACGAATGAGGCGAGGAATGTCGAGCAGACAACAAAAAAGAACGGGGCTTCCGTCCTCGGTTAGTGCGTCATGTTCGATTGGGTGCTTGGCATCTGGCTGGTGCAGTCCTTTGATTAGGATGTTTTTGAGTGCTGTCATTTTTTCGGCATTGCATAAGAGTTTTAATTGCGCTTCGCCATAGGTGTCGTTGGTAATGTAGTAAAAAGATGTATACACCTTGGTTAGAAAGTGATAGGTAGTTTGCTGTTTCCCTTTTGCCACCAGATACTTTTCAAGGGTTTCCATATCATAACCCACCATAATACCACCCACCGCAACGCCTTGATACTGATGAAACAGCAACTTTCGGCAGATATAATCCTGCACCTCTGCTTTGTATCGTTGCTCAATCTTTTCACTCCATCGGGATTCTACATTGCTTGTGTTGTATATGGCGTAAACGTGGGCTGGAGTTAGCAAAATTCCTGCCGCCCTCGACCCCCGAATGGCGTTATCATGTTGACCCTTTTGCTCTCTTGATGTGTAGAAACATGGGCCGGTTATGACAATGGGGGCGTGTTGATTGGGGCTACCCCTGATGGTAGGACTATTCACCCTCGGGGACTTTTCGCCTTCCAAACTTCCAATTGACGGCTGCGAGGGGATGGTCGGCTCGTTTAAGATGTAGACTTTCGGTTTCACATCTGCAAATATCCCAACACCAGCACCAATCATAAGTGTGCAGACCTCCGCAAGAGAATGAAGCCGCAAGCGACGCTCATAACCGCTTCGCATCTTGTTTGTCTCTGATGCCCCCTCAAATAAGCCCGCAAAGCGGGCAGGGTTATCCGATACCAAGCTACGCTTGCCCTTCGGTGTTAGCCTATATCCTTTTAAGCCACCATCCGAGACTTGCTTAATGAGTTTGTCGGCTATAAGGCTTGATAAAACCTTTTTGGCGTAGCTTTGGGCGGGGATTAGGCGGGGTATGTTGCCTGCTGGGTACTCGCCTGATATTGCGGTTATTTCCATCAGTTGTCTGCCTACAGGTTTTGGTTTGTCGAGAGTTGATTGGGCTGGCATTAGTTGTTGCGGTGTAGTTTGTGTCGTAGCTGTATATAGTGCAATGTTTGCAGATGGTGCTGTGGTTGTAGGGTGCGCGCGTTCACCATTCATTAAAATTCACCTCCTCGGCGAGATAGGATTGGGGTAATTCACTAATCGGCTGCAAAAGAACAAATGCAGTCGTAAAAATACGGTCTAATTTACCCACCCCTCATACGCTCCATTTTTAATCCATTTCTTTGGCTAATTAGACCGTATGTTCTCAAGATTATGGTCTTTTTCGGAAATTTCGAGGGCAGGAAAGCACCGATTTTACAATGTTATTATACGGTCTAAACACCCTCTCAATATCTGCATCCAAAAACAGCAAAAAAGAGATATGTTTTTTAGCCATTTTTCATATCCAAAATCACCTTAAAAAACGCATCCTCTTTCAAGACATTTATTCGGGTGAAATCTCTATCTGAAATCTCGCTGGTTTGGCAAATGCTACAGAAAAATCCGCTGTCGTCAGTCAGAAGAAATGTGTTTATTACATCTATAATCCCTTTGGTTTCGATATTGTCATAATCTCTTTTTCTGCCGGTTGCAAGCAGTTTTTCATCATACACATGCGTAATAACTATAACGCAATGTTCAAACCTTTGAAATGGTTGGTGTAATGGTCTTTCCGTAATAAATCGCTCAAGAGCTGCATAAAGTGGTGCTGTTAGAAATTCCGTAGGTTTCTTCTTGCGGTTGGGGATGAGGCAGGGTAGAATAATCTCTACTGTGCCATCATCATCTCCGCCTGAATCTATTGTAATTGTTATTCCTAATTCATCCGCTGACTTTTGCATCAACTCCGACCAGTCCGTATTGGTTGTGCTAAATACCAGCTCTCGCAACTTTTTTGTGATATGCTCGCTGCTGATGGCAGCCTTTTGTGACAGGTTGCTGTAATTTTCAGGATAGCCTACAATATCAATACTTTGTAGGGCTATCATATCTTGCTCAAGGCGGCGTATCTCATCGCCAAGATTCATAATCTTGCGTAATAGCACTTGTCTGTCCATGTGCATCAACTCCCCCTGAAATAAGTAAGGCTTCCATCCGGCAAAACAAGGGCATACCTTGTTGTTTGCGGGATTAGAAGCCTATCCATTTGGTTTTTATCTTCGATAATGATTATTCGCTTGACACCCTCAATATTGATTTCACCTTGGTTCTTCGTTACAAGCCCTGGCTCAATAGTTGCCGTCACCAAAGCCTCCATCCCGTAGCCAACATATATGATTTCGTAGTAATCACCCGCATGAGTAATAAATGAAATTTGAGCAGGTGAAGTTACTTTTGCGTGGTTTTTTACGTTGTGGAATATATCCGCCAGCACGCCCAATGCCGCAATGATGCGTTTATCAGGGTGTATTGTCTGGTCTGTACCTATATAGATTCCGTCAGGGCTTTGATACAAGCGCTTATTTTTAATCAGATAATCTACAATTTTTCTGCTGTTTGGAAAGAATTTTTCGATACGTTGGGTTCTAAGTGCGCCATAGGCATCTATGAAGTCTAAAATTTCTTCACCTCGCTTGATAAACTCAGGATTTGCGCCCATTTTGTATCACCTCTTTTCATTTTGGGTTGGCTTTTGACGTATTAAAGACGCAAACTGGACACATTAGCGACGTATTGTAGGCGTACAAAAGACGTATTGACCAGAAACGTCTGTGCAACACCCTCATTTAATATTTCTTGCAACCGCCACCACATCTGCCATTAGCCGATCATGTTCGATGGTTGCCCGCTTGCGTTCGGCTATAGCTTGCAGTTCTCGTCGGTCAGTGGTTATCAGCTCTTTCTCCTTTTCCGAAGGCTTAACTTCAACCGCCACATTGTTTTTGTTTGCAGAAATCATTGCATTACCACGCTCAAAGTGGACTATGGCTTGGCGTTCGGATTCAGATAGCCCTAAAATGTCCTGCACACGGTCGGCTTCATCATCTTCGAGATTGAGAACGATTTTTGTTTATAGGAATAGGTAAGGCTTTGAAACCATCTCCGCCTTTTCCCCTCCTCCGCACCGTGCGAGCGAGTTTCCCCGCACACGGCGTTCCAACAGGTTTAGATTGCAATTGCCTCTATTTCTAAAT
>Ga0123352_10000409_pt1 | contig 51769 bp, 48 predicted proteins | sample TergutLab28metaG_FD_89700 | JGI IMG/M metagenome (GOLD analysis project Ga0123352, IMG submission 89700) | Labiotermes labralis P1 segment gut microbial communities from Petit-Saut dam, French Guiana - Lab288 P1 | ecosystem: Host-associated > Arthropoda: Insects > Digestive system > Gut ... | reverse complement strand
GTTTGAGAGTAGTGTAATTTTTGATAAGTCTCAAACATGTCAATGGAATGCTATACTTGGTTAACTGTTTGAGAGTAGTGTAATTTTTGATAAGTCTCAAACTGAATGCACAGCAATTACTAAATGTGCAGAGTTTGAGAGTAGTGTAATTTTTGATAAGTCTCAAACGTGGAGTGATGTCGAACCATACCGGCTTCTGTTTGAGAGTAGTGTAATTTTTGATAAGTCTCAAACTCGGATGTGGCATATATACCACTTGTCCATGTTTGAGAGTAGTGTAATTTTTGATAAGTCTCAAACTAAATTAATGCGACAATTCGCCGACACAAGGTTTGAGAGTAGTGTAATTTTTGATAAGTCTCAAACATGCAGGTGTGCAAAGAGGAAGGCTTGAAAGTTTGAGAGTAGTGTAATTTTTGATAAGTCTCAAACACTTTCAACTCATGGTCAGGAATACCCGCAGTTTGAGAGTAGTGTAATTTTTGATAAGTCTCAAACTTTGCTCCTTTAACGACAAACGCTCCGCATCGTTTGAGAGTAGTGTAATTTTTGATAAGTCTCAAACTGGAAGAAGCAGAACGTAACGCCATACATTGTTTGAGAGTAGTGTAATTTTTGATAAGTCTCAAACCCAACAATACTCTTTGTACGCTAGTAACTCGTTTGAGAGTAGTGTAATTTTTGATTAAGCAAAATTGTTATTGGCGCGCCCGCAGGGACTCGAACCCCGAAAAGCAGTTCCGAAGACTGCTGTGATATCCATTTCACCACAGGCGCGTGAAGCGAAGGTCGCGCGACTTGACAGAGGAATGCGCATAGACCGAAGGTACAGGCACGTAAAAGAGCATATAAATTATACTCTTTAATTACATGTTTTGCAAGTTTCTATTTCAAATTTTCTGGGTTAAATCCTAATAATTCTTCTATCATAAATCGACCGTCTTTTCGGATTAGGATGTCGTCAAAATAAATTTCCCCGCCACCGAATTCTGGCTCGTGCGATTGAACGATATCCCAATGGACTTGGGACTTGTTTCCGTTACTTGCGTCCTCGTAACATGAGCCTAGTGCAAGGTGAATGCTTCCACGCATTTTTTCATCGAACAGCGTATCGTACATAGGTTTTGCAATAAATGGGTTGACACCAAATGCGAATTCACCTATATAACGTGCACCTTCGTCGGAATCAAGTTCATTTTCAAGTGCCTTTGTGTTGCTTGATGATGCATTGATGACTTTGCCATCTTTGAACTCAAGCGTAACATCATTATGTACAATGCCTTTACAAAGTGATGGAATATTAAATCGAATTTTGCCGTTGACCGAGTTCTTGATAGGACTTGTAAAGATTTCGCCGTCTGGGATGTTTTGGCGACCGCTGCAGATTACTGCTTTTTGTCCCTTAATCGAAAATGAGAGGTCTGTGTCGGTGGCAATGATACGAACGCGATCTGTGCGTTCGATAAGTTTTTTCAATGGCTTCATGGCCGCTTCCATCTTTGTATAATCAAGATTACAAACGTCAAAGAAAAAGTCAGAAAATGCCTCTAGTGAACTTTGTGCAAGTTGTGCCATAGATGGATTAGGATAGCGCAAAATAACCCACTTGGTTTTTTTGACACGAATGTCTTTATGGATTGGCTTTGCATAATATTTTGTGTAGATGTTTTTATTTTCGACTGGAACGTCTGATGTTTCGAAAACGTTGCTTGATGCACCGATACCTATGTATGCGCTTGCCTCTTCGAAAAGTGGTTTTGCATATTTGCATGAAAGCTTTGTTTGTTCTTCGGTTGTACCCATCAATAATTCACGTGAAATTTGTTCATGTGACAAACGTACAAAAGGCATTGCTCCGATTTCATAACAACGCTTGACAAGTGCGATTATTAAATCTTTTGATTCGTGGCTGCCTTCGATGATGACGGATTGACCTTTTTCAAGACGACAGCTATGTGACAGCAAGTTATGAGCAAGCTCGGTAATTCGTGGGTCTTTCATATAATTTCTCCTTAATAAAATGTAATAGTATAACTCTTAATTTGATTAATTACTAATGTTTAAATAGTAGAATTGCTAGACAAATTTTAATTTTCATGTATAATAGGCGTATTATGGCTACAAAAAAACAACAGGAAGAAGAAATCCTAAGACAAAAAGAACAACTTGAGAAACAACAACAAGAACTCGAGCGTGAACGAGAAAATGAAATAAAGCAAAAAAAGAGAAGAACGCGACGAATTATATATTGGTCGATTATTGGTTTTTTAATGATTATGCTTTTTGCGGCGGCTCCTATTGCGTCTGCGATTTGGCCTGCGACATATGATACTGCAACAAGCACATACAGATATTCTGGTTTTGTGAGATTCTTGCAAGAAAACACACTTGATATAACAAACATCGGTAATTTCTTCTCAGACAACATCGAGACGATTTTGCGCGGGATTGTTACAATATTTATTTTGGTCTTGGTATTAAAGGTTCTATGGATTGTTACAAGACTTCTTTCTCGTGGTAAGAGCAACCGTAGAAAAACAATTCTTGCACTTACATACAGCTTTCTTAAGTATGCATTGATTCTTGTTGGGTTCTTTACATTACTTGGTGTTCTTGGTGTTGATGCTGCTGCTTTGATTGCTGGTGCTGGTATTCTTGGTTTGGTTATTGCATTTGGTGCACAAAGCCTTTTATCTGATATTATCGCAGGATTGTTCATAGTATTTGAAAACAGCTTCGAGGTTGGGGACATAATCACATTCAACGGCAACCGTGGAGAGGTTGAACATATCGGAATCCGAACAACAAAGATTAAAGCGATTGATGGAAATATCATAGTAATTAACAACAGCGAAATGCGTGTGCTAATTAACATGACACAAGAAAAGAGTGTCGCAGTATGCGATGTTACCGTGAGCTATGACGAGAACCTTGAAAGAGTTGAAAAAGTTTTAAGAGACGCAATGCCAGAAATTGGAAAGAAATTGGATGCAGCCGTTGATGAGCCAAAATACATAGGTCCAGCCGAATTCAATGCAAGCGGTATAGTATTGCGAAATATTGCTTTTTGTCAAGAACCAAACAGAATGCAGCTTACTCGTGATTTCAACCGAGAACTTAAACTTTTATTTGATAAACACAAGATAAAGTTTGCTGTTCCGAATGTAGATGTAAAATCATCACTTCCGAGAAAATAATAATAAAAACAAAACGACCCAAGCGGGTCGTTTTTAAAAGCATGTCTTGCGGCTTCGCCTAGATACTTCACTTTGTTCAGGATGACATTGTAACTTGAAAGAATTGCAATTTTCCAACCTTGATTTTTAAATTATTATTAATCTCAAAGTCGGTTGTAATAATTTCATTTGTATCAAGATTGCGGATTGAATTTGATGTTAACAATCGTTTTAATTCACCTTTTGATTTGAATTTGTTACTTGTCATTAATGCATCAAGTAGAGTGGTGCCAGACTTCACCTTTATAACTTGGAAGTCATCTGCGGTCAATTCTCGCTTTGAAAATTTTTGTTCGAACCGTTCGCGTTCTGATGCACCTGCTTTTAAATTTTTTGCCTCTATTGAAATAAAGTAACTTGCAAATTGTTTTTTTGCTTCCATTGGTTGAGACTTTATAAAATTCTCTAATTCCGATATTTCATTTTCGAAAAGGTATCCAAAACTTTGAAAGTATTGCATAATCAAGCTGTCTGGCATTGACATGAACTTGCCGAATTTTTCCTCGTATGAATCGTTGATGGCAACATAATTTTTGTACGATTTACTCATCTTTCGTCCATCGCCAGCAAGTCCCTCGAGGATTGGTGTTGTAACGATAACTTCGGGTGGTTGACCATGTATACGTTGGATTTCGCGACATTGTTGAAGATTAAGAAGCTGGTCAAGTCCACCGAGCTCGATAGTTGTGTTAAGTGCAACTGAATCATAGCCCATAAGTGATGCATATAAAATCTCGGCATTTGAAAGACCGCCCGCTTCTAGTCGTGTGCGGAAGTCCTCACGTTGCAACGTGGTTGCAAGGTTTAATTTTTGATGTAGACCAAGGAAGTCGGCTAATGAAATTTTTGCAAGCCATTCGCTGTTTTTACGTACGCTTAATTTTGAAACATCAAGAAATTTTCCCACCTGGTCAAGATATGTTTCAAAGTTCTTTGCGATTTGTTCGTCTGTTAAAATTGCACGTTCTGAAACTCGTCCGCTTGGATCACCGACCTTTGTTGTGAAATCACCAATCACAAGGTCAACATGATGTCCCGCTTTTATAAAGATATTCATGATTAAAAGAGGGCACAGGTGTCCGATATGAAGGTCTTGTCCCGTTGCGTCAATCCCGAGCTTTACTCGTTGTTGTTTTGAAAAATCAATATCATTTACCGATGGCAAAATTGTTTTTGATTTTACTTTTATAAGTGATTTAATTTGTTCATGTGAAAATTTATCCCAATTCTCGAAGAATCGGTTAAATAATAATTCGTCAAATCTTTTCATTTTTTCTCCTTGCAGCGTGACGCTGATAAATTCGTTATTTTATGTGCAGTTATAATTGTGTAGCTATATGCATTTACGGTAATTATCGAATTATTGACTGTAACATACCAATTCTTGCCTTTGCGAATGATGTTATTGGATTGCATAATTTGCTTTTTACACCAATTAACAACATCATCAATATCCAAAGAAAGGTTTCTTTTTATTCTCACTATACCCAATGCTGTAGTGTGGATCTTATCCAAGTTTAAGATTAGTTCGTTCATAGTCTAATAAGCCTTGCCCCAGATTACCATATACTTTGCTGGCTCTCCGCTTATTGCACACTTTATATCTGTGTTTTGTTTGAATTCATCGACAATACAACGGCTTGTTGTCGCAAATTTTTCTTTTAATAACTTCTCTGCCTTTGCACATCCACACCATGGTGCACGAATGAAACCAGGCTTTGTTTTGGCAATCTCGGTAATTTCATCAAGTGTTCGGGCGTCATAGGTCATTGATTCTTGTCTTGCTAGTGCTTTGCTATACATCGAGTCATGGATGGTCTGTAATATCTTTGGAAGTTCTTTTTTAAGGTTTGTAACAGCAACTACGGCTTTTTCGCCTGTGTCACGTCTTACAACTACGCAAGTTCCATTTTCTATGTCACGTGGTCCGTATTCAATTCGTACGGGTACTCCACGCATTTCCCATTCAGAATATTTCCAGCCAGGGGTATTATCAGAAGCATCGACATGAGTTCGTACAACTTTCGCAATTGATTTTTCTAATTTTTTTGCCGCATCCAAAATTCCTTGTTTGTGCATCATGATTGGAATAATTGCCGCTTGGATGGGTGCAACATGTGGAGGCAACACAAGTCCGCGGTCGTCTCCATGAACCATGACCAATGCACCAATCATACGAGTAGTAATGCCCCAGCTTGTATAATGGGGAAGTGCCTCGCGACCTTCGCGGTTTTGATATGTTATTCCAAATGCCTTTGCAAAGCCTGTGCCAAGGTAATGGCTTGTCCCTGTTTGCAAGGCCTGACCATCGTACATCATAACTTCGCGAGTATATGTTTCGACCGCACCCGCGAATTTTTCACTCTCGGTTTTTCTTCCCTCTACAAGTGGAAGTGCAAGGAAATCACGCAAGTAATCGTTATATAGATTTTGGATTTGCATGGTCATTTTTCGTGCTTCGGCCTCGGTTTCATGTAACGTATGACCTTCTTGCCAAAAGAACTCGGTTGTGCGAAGGAAAGGGCGTGTGTTTTTCTCGGCACGAAATATGTTCGCCCATTGATTGAGCTTCATTGGCAAGTCACGATAGCTTTGAATCGTATTTTTAAAGTACTCGCAAAATAGAACCTCGGATGTGGGGCGCAGGCAAAGTCGTTCTGCCAACTTTTCTTCGCCACTATGTGTTATCCAAAGAACTTCGGGTGCAAAGCCATCAATATGATCCTTTTCACGTTGTAACATTGATTCGGGAATCAAAAGGGGGAGAGTAACGTTCTTGGCTCCAACTTTTTTTATACGAGCATCAAGTTCGGCACGCATGTTCTCCCACAATTCGTTTCCATAAGGCGGCATAATCATACAGCCCTTTACAGTCGAATAGTTTGCAAGTCCAGTACGCGTAACCACATCGGTATACCAACGAGCAAAGTCCACATCGCGTGGAGTAATAGAGTCCAGTTGTTTCATGAAGTAATTATACATGTTTTATATAAAAGATGCAAATTTCTTTCGATAAGACCATCTTTACTCCACTCATTCCTCGTTCGGTCGCGATGATAATTTCGTTACTTTATTTGCTTAAGGTATAGACATGTGCTAATATATAGATTATGAAAATTGGTGTTGTTGGATTGCCTAATGTGGGCAAGAGTACATTGTTTAATGCACTAACACGTGCGGGTGCCCAGAGTGCAAATTATCCATTTTGTACCATTGAGCCTAATGTTGGGATTGTTACTGTGCCTGATGCACGTATTGATTTTTTGGTCGAGTATTACAAGCCAAAATCTGTTGTAAATGCAACCATTGAATTTGTGGATATTGCAGGTCTTGTTGCGGGTGCAAGTAAAGGTGAGGGGCTTGGTAACAAGTTTCTTTCACATATTCGCGAAGTTGATGCAATCGTTCATGTTGTACGGGCTTTCGAGAATTCGGACATAATCCACGTAGATGGCGAAGTCAACCCAAAACGTGATATTGATACAATTAATCTTGAACTTGTGTTATCTGATCTTGAATCGGTTAGCCGTCAAATAGAGAAGGTAGGAAAACAAGCAAGACAAGGATCAAATAAAGAAGCTGTGCGTGAACTTGAACTTTTAACAAAAATAAAAAATGTCCTTGATAACGAAAAGCCAGCATCATCGGTTGATTTAACAGATGAAGAGCGTGTTATTGCAAAATCTTTCGGACTTCTTACCACAAAGCCTGTAATTTATTGTGCCAACATGAATGAAGAAGATATTACAACAAATGGACAAAATAATAAATACTTTAAACAAATTGTGGACAGAGCAAATCAAGAGAACAATTCGGTAATATGTGTTTGCGCGAAAATCGAAGAAGAGCTTTCTCAAGTTGACGATGAATCTGAACGAAAAGAATTAATGGCAATGTATGGGCTTGATGGTGAGAGTGGTCTGGATAAGCTAATCGCAGCATCGTATAAATTGCTTGGGTTGATAAGTTTTCTTACTGCTGGCGAACCCGAGGTTCGTGCATGGACAATTCGTGATGGTACAAAAGCACCAGGGGCTGCTGGACGTATACATACTGATTTTGAACGTGGATTCATTCGTGCTGAAGTTTGTTCGTTTGACGATTTCAAGAGTCTTGGCGGAATTATAAAAGCACGTGAAGCTGGTCGAGTTCGTATTGAGGGCAAGGAATACATTGTAAAAGATGGGGATGTTGTACACTTTAGATTCAATGTATAGTTTCTTTATTATTTTGTTTTCTTTTAAAATTAAAAAAGCAAAGAAATAATGTTATCACAACAAGAACCGAAAACAACCACCACAAGTTCGGTGGATTTCGAAATCCGAAAAATATTTGATATTCGTTGCCACATGTTCGAAATGCGATGTGACCGACTTGGTTTGTTATGAAAAGGTCGTTTCTGTTTGAAAGATTACTTCGTATTCGATTAACCACAGTAGAATTTGGTAAAGTTGGGAATCGTGTCCCTACACTTATTGTCGCTGTTGTTGGGCTAAGGAATCTGAGAAAATCATTGCTTGAACTTCCGTTACTTCCGTGATGTCCGACATGGAGATGGACGACCCGATTTTCTATATTATGAATAAACATGTCACGTGCACTTTGTGCAAGCAAAAAATCATTTTCCACCATGAACCCAGCATCACCCGTCAATACAAAAATTTGATTACCAAATTCAACAGTTATAATAGGGGAGATTTCATTTGTGTTATGATGACGTAATGCCGACCAAATACCTTCTGTCGTTGGAGTGTGAAAGAAAACACGAAAGCCATAAGTTGTCATACAACCAAAGTAAAGTCCTGCTCTTGCGATAACCACGTTGTTTGCATAGCGGTAAGCATTGTTTATAAATTGCGTGTAAATTGGATTTATTGTTTCTGGTCCAAGATATACTTGTGTTGTGTTTAATAGATCATATGGGCTGTCGCTTTGGATTACTGGACGTATTACAGTATCCACGTTGAAGCTTTGTAATATTCTCGGCAATGTCCCAATGTGATCCATATGGGGGTGGGTGGCAATCATCCAGTCTATACGATTATTGCGTCCGACAACTCTTCGGCGAAGATAGTTTGATACCCTTGAATAATAAAAGGTATCGCCACCGTCAATGAGTGCAACCCGATTATCTGGAAATCGTATAGCGATTGCATCACCATGACCAACATCAATTGTATGTACAGACATCTCACCATTTCTATGACGAAACACATTGCTCTCGGGAAAATAGTGAACGCGGATTGCTTCACCGAAGATAGCAACCAAAATAAGAATAGCAAGCAACCCGCCACACAACACAGCTCTGTATACAGTAAAGGTGAAAAATTTCATTTGTATGAATTATTATAAAATATTTTTGACGTTTATCAAAGAAGTTTGCCTGGTTTTGGGGGTAAATAAGGGATATTAAATGCACGCATATGCCAAAACCTTTGTCAACCACTAAAATCGAATAATCCTTTTTTTGTACACAATACACAAAATATTGTGGTTTTGGTAAAAACACTTGCACAATATGTTGTGGTTTGGTATTGTAGAGCATACACATAAAACAGGTGACGCGAGACAAAGGTATGGATACAAATCAAAGATGTTCCGTACTGTTCGCGGTCACCGCGGGAGGAAATTCATGGTTAAAAGTGTCTTGAAGCGAGATGGAAGCCGACAAAAGTACGAGGGGCAGAAAATCGAGGATGCAATCTTTAAGGCGGTGGTTGCATGTGGAGGAAGTGACAGAACACGTGCAAAGAAAATCAGAGAAAAGGTAGAGGCAGAATTAAAGATTCGCTTTGTTGGAAAAGTGCCTACTGTTGAAGAGGTTCAAGACATTGTTGAAAGTACTCTTATAAAAGCGGGTCACGACCAAGTTGCAAAGGCATACATTTTGTATCGTGAAAAGCGTCGTGGGGCACGTGAGGAAAATGCACTTATTGGTGCGACTATTGCTACGTTTGACAGATACCTTGGTGGAGATGATTTTGCTGTTAAAGAAAATGCAAACCAACAACGTTCTGTTATGGGTCTTATGAACTATGTTCGTGAAGAGTTCACAAAGAGATATTGGCTTAACGAGATTTATCCGTTCGAGGTTGCCGAGGCTCACCGTAGTGGTTCATTCCACTTGCACGACCTTGGGTTCTATGGTGCGTACTGTGTTGGTTGGGATGTAAAGCAAATTCTTATGATGGGCTTTACAGGAGTTCCAGGAAAGGTGAGCTCGGCTCCTCCAAGACATTTCCGTACAGCACTTGGTCAACTTTGTAACGCAACATTTACATTCCAAGGTGAGACCGCAGGTGCACAAGCATGGTCAAGTTTCGATACTTACCTTGCACCATTTATTCGTTATGACAAACTTGAATATAAACAAGTAAAACAAGCAATCCAAGAATTCGTATACAACATGAACGTGGCAACAAGAGTAGGTTTCCAATGTCCATTCAGTAACGTAACACTTGATATTACATGCCCAAAGACATTGGCAGACGAATACGTTATTATCGGTGGAGAACCACAAGAAGAAACATACAAAGAATTCCAAGCCGAGATGGACATGTTCAACAAGGCGTTCTGTGAAGTCATGGTAGGCGGAGATGCGGCTGGTCGTGTGTTTTCTTTCCCAATTCCAACAATTAACGTTACTCCAAGTCTTGACTGGAACAGCGAAGTCATGGACAGCATTATGGAGATGACATGTAAATACGGTATCCCATATTTTGCTAACTTTATTAATAGTGACTTGTCGCCCGAAGATGCGGTTTCAATGTGTTGCAGACTTCGTCTTGATGTTACTGAACTTCGTAAACGTGGTGGTGGTCTGTTTGGTTCAAACCCGCTCACAGGAAGTGTCGGGGTAGTTACAATCAACCTTGGGCGTCTTGGTTACAAATCAAAGACAGAGGAAGAGTTCTTTGCAAATCTTGAGCAAATGTCTAATCTTGCAAAGACAAGCCTTGAATTAAAGCGTAAGGTTGTTGAAGAGCAAACAGTCAAGGGCTTGTATCCATACTCAAAATATTACCTTCAAGGCGTCAAAGATTCAAGCGGCGGATATTGGGCAAACCATTTCTCGACAATCGGTGTTGTTGGTATGCATGAATGTTTACTTAACTTCTTTGGCAAAGACCGTGGAATTGATTCAAAAGAAGGTAACGAGTTTGCTATAAAAGTTCTTAACTTCCTTCGTGGCAAAATGCAAGAGTACCAAAAGGAAACAGGGAACATTTATAACCTCGAGGCTACTCCAGCCGAGGGTGTATCTCCAAGACTTGCAATACTTGACAAGAAACGTTACCCAGACATTATCACAAGCGGTAACGGAACACCATATTACACAAACAGCACCCAGATGCCAGTAGAATTCACAGACGATGTATTCAAAGTTGTGAAAATGCAAGACGAACTGCAAAGCCTTTACACAGGTGGAACAGTACTTCACATTTACATGGGCGAACGTATTGAAGACAAAGAGACCGCGAAAAATCTTATCCAAAAAATCTTTAAATCAAGCAAGATGCCATATGTGAGTCTTACACCAACATTCAGCGTTTGTGACAACCACGGATACTTGCAAGGCGAACATTGGAATTGCCCAACATGTGATGGCGAAACCGAAACATGGTCAAGAGTTGTGGGATTCCTTCGTCCAGTACAAAATTACAACGAAGGTAAGAAAACCGAGTACAAAAATCGTGTCAAATTCAAGGTCGAGGGATAATTTAAAAGAGAGTCGTAAATGACTCTCTTTCTTGCAAGAAGATACAATATTTATATGTCATCCTGAAGACCCGTTCGCGAAGCGGACATTATATACCATCTATAATGTCCACGGAGTAGTGACCGAGATTGCAAGGGAGTCGAAGGATCTAGCGAAGCGTAAAATACAAACTTTATTAACAAGTTACGCATCATCCACTCGTTGCACTCGGGGTTCGCTAGATCCTTCGACTCGGCTATGCCTCGCTCAGGATGACGTGTTAAGGGGTGTTTATTATAAAAATCGCAGGCTTTCAAAATAATTCATTTATTGACTATCCAGGAAAAATTGCTTCGGTGGTTTTTCTTGGTGGTTGTAATATGCGGTGTGTGTACTGCCATAATTCGAGCATCCTTTGTAACTCATCAAATACGATGGATTTTGCCGAAGTATTGCCAAAAATCAAAGATCAAATTGGATTCACAGATGGGGTAGTAATAACAGGCGGCGAGCCAACGGTGCACCCAAATCTTATGGATATGATTAAGCAGATTAAGGAACTTGGATTGCTTGTAAAGCTTGACACAAATGGTACTAATCCAAAGTTATTAAAAGAACTTGTAAGTGAGAAATTAGTGGATTATGTTGCAATGGATGTAAAAGGATCATTTGAAAAATACAATGAAATTTGTGGAGTCAATATCGATACAAAAAAAATCCAAGAATCAATAGAATTTTTAATAGGACAAAATGACATTGATTATATGTTCCGTACGACATTATATCCAATACTGGATGAATCCGATTTCCAAGGTATGGCAGAATTATTAAAAGGTACAAAAACATTCCAATTACAACAATTCATACCAAACGATTTTTCAAATTCACAAAAAGTTGTTCATTTGCCATATCGTCCAGACCAAGCTGAAAAATTCATCCAAATAATAAAACCCCACGTAGGTGAAGTTTTATTGCGTGGGTTTTAGAGCTGGTTTTGTGGTTCATCTATTGACTGCCTTTGTAGGGCGGTTTTTTGTTTAACTTGTTGTATTATTGCATGTAAATCCACGGAAGATGTTTCTTCGATAAATATTTGTAAATCTTGTTGCGAGAACAGTAATTCATTAGGGTCATATCCATCTTGGATAGGATTATTTTCCCTGTATCTTGCAAGGTTGTCGGTCAAAGTGTTTTCAATTTCTGGTGAAGTCAGGGCGAATGAAGTCCCATATTGTTCTCTGATAAAGGAATCATGGGCATCCATTGTTTGTCCATGTTTGCCACGAAATTCCTGTAGAGTGGTATTTTGCATGTCTTGGTTTCGAAACATTTTTCTGTAATAAACTTCATCAGTATAAAGGTGTAAAAGATTACCCAAGTTGAAATCTTTTTCAAGTGGGTCATAGATAATAAACTTTTCTAAATCTGTTGGCTCTTTGATATACCTCATGGTATCTGACTGCCAAACTTTTCCATCAAGGTAATGTGTGAAATCCTTGTCCGATGTTAAGTCTGGTATGATGACCCCATCATAAAATTCTTGCAGATTTTTAACAAGTTCTGGATTTTTTCTTGTATATTCTTGGGCAATTGCCAAATGTGTTAAAGTGCTTGCCATATTACTTAAGTATACCATTATTTAGTCAAAATTCAAACTAGTACAAGAGTTGGGATTTAATTTGTTTTTTATTCTATGTATGCTATTCTCACAAAAAGAGGAGTGGAATATATGAGTGGTGATATAAGAATAATTTTGTTCTTTGTTGGAATTGGAGTGTTGATAATTGGTTTGATTGTATGGGTTGCAATTGCATCAAGTCGTGCGGGTAAACGTCGGATTGAACAGGCAAGGGCAGACGGTGTAATAAAACCTGGTGACATTGTAATGACAGGACAATTTATTTTACAGATGAGTCTTGGTAAATCGGTCATGAACGAGATGGGTGGTGCATTACTGGGTGTAAGTAAAGAGGGCAAGCACTTTGTAATGGCTTTGAATAAAAAATCGATTACATTCTTGGTGGAAAAAGAAGTCTGGGTAGTTGAGCGGAATATGGTCGAGAAAATTAATATCGGTCGTACAGTTGGAAGGGGACAAGCCTTTGAAATAATTTTAAAAGAAGAACATGGTGACCCAATATCGGCGGCAGCAAGAACTGTCGATAAAACACAAGACATTAACCAAGTTAAAAATCTTCTTGAATCATTTAATAAATCGGAGTTGCCAGAAGAGTTTCAATTTCACAATAATATTTCGACCAAGGATGATGAAACCGATTTCGAAGGATAAAAGCTTGTTGGTTGCATAATCTGCTTTGATGTGATATATTATTAATAATGATTTATTTTACCTGTTATCTATAAAGTAGCACTCGCGAAGCAAACTGCTTTGAAATTTTAGTATATTAAAATTTAAGGAGTGTTGATTATGTCAGGTAGAAGAAAGTTTTTTAAAGATTTTTCACGTGGATGGAATGCGTTTGAATTAACTATGTTGATAATTGGGGTAGTTGTACCAATTGTTCTTGGTATTGTTTTTAATTCAAGCCCACTTGAAATAGTTACAAGTATATTGTTTATAACCGCAATGTTGTTAATTGCAAAGGCAAAGATTGCAGGTTTTTTACTTGCCCTGGTCGCCTATGCCTTGTATGTAGTTGTGTCTTTTCAAAAGGGTTTGTTTGGTGAAGTTATTACAATCGGTTTATTTTCAATTCCAATTACCATTTGGACAATTTTTTCATGGTTAAGAAAATGTAAAGAGTGTAAGGACAAGGATAAAAAATCTACAGTCGAAATAGTGGGAATCCGACCAAAAGAATTAACTTTACTGGTATTATCTCAAATAGCTATGGGGGTTGGGTATTTTTTCCTTTTACGTGCGCTTGGTACAAATTTCTTGATTATATCAACGGCGGCACTTGCGGTTAATGTCATGGGAGATTATCTGTGTGCAAGGCGCAATGTACTTGGACCGTTTGCCTATGTTTTGTATGACATACTTACCATTACGTTATGGTTGATGGTTTTCATCAATGGCGGAACGGGGGCTATTGTTATTCTTGTGATGCAGATTGTTACATTTGTAAACGATACATATGGAATTGTAAATTGGATAAAATTGGTGAAGAAAAACAAATCAACGGAAAAAGAAAGCAATCCTATTGAAATGCCTATACATTCTTAATTTTTCTCTTTATTAAAATCAGATTTGGAAATGTTTTCATTTTTCGCAATCAATTGCTGGAAAGCCACCATGGATTGCCTTAGCTTCGGTTTCTTTGACTCGTAATAGGCTGGGGTATGTGTTTTCATGTCGGCTTGTTGTATTACCAACATATCTTGTATAAAGTCTTGTCCATATTGTTCCATTAATTCGGTCATTAATAAATGACCATGCTCATTTACAAGTGATGTGTCATGATATCTGACAAGAGCCAGAAATCTGTCCGCTTCTTTCGGATTCATGTGTTCGCCGAGTATTTCTTTTGCTATCCGTATACTCTCGGTCTCGTGTCCTGGGGTTTTTGAAACCTGTTTAGTTGGATCAGTCCAATGCGGAACTTTTATTTCTGTTACAAGCTTGCCAACATCATGGAATATAAGCACCAGTCGAAGATACACATCGTCAACCAACTCTGCCGCTTTAATCGAGTGATCCAGAACACCATATAAATGTGCTGGATGATAATAATCCATTTCGTCCAACTCTCGAAGAACGGGGACAAGACGCACAAGCGCCTCTTTATCAATCGGTGTCTGGTTTAGAACTTTATAAAGTTGTTCAACTAGGTTCATGATTACCTCGTAAGATTAAATCTTATTATTTTTTATTGATTAAGGCTTTTGATTAACATTGCTTTGATTTTCTCGCATTCGTTTTCTAATCTATTAAATTCATCATTGCTTATGTAGTTAGATTTATTTAATAAAACTAACCAATATTTTGTCTCATTTGCTTCTTTAAAGTGCAATGTGCAATTTAGCAATGAAGTCGGCTTTACTATTCCCATATTGTGCCTCGTGAATATTTGCGCCTATGCTCGTTGCGCTTCGACCGATTTGGTTAGATATAACGCTTTCTCGTTTTTCTTTCAAGTCTTTAACAAGGTTAATTATCTTAAACGGCGAACTCTATAGAAATGTCCGCTAGTATGTTTTAATTCACATTAAAATTTTAACATGTTAAACATTAAAAGTGAAACATTAAACATACAAACTTGGCAATGTCTGCAGAGCTTGTAACGACAGAAGTCGTTTAACGTTTCATGTTTTTCATTTCATGTTTGGCGAAGCCAAGCTTGGTGGAAGCGGCGGGTTTCGAGCCCGCGTCCGAATGAATATCTGTGTACTTTTCTACATGCTTAGTCGGCCTTTTGGTTTTACAAACTATGATTCATCGCCAACCACGAATTCATACTAGGTGCAAGATGTTTTAATACCAACCCCTCTTGCAATAGGGTAGGTATTGATGCACTTTGTTTGCCCCATCGTCGTGAAAAGTGCGAAAACGATGGTGGGGTTTACGGTAACATTGTCCTTACAACTTACGCAGCAAGAGCAAAGGTACCAGCAGGTTTTGTGTCTGCATTTAAAATTTAGTTGCACTATTTAAAGCCAGTCGCTTGGCTGCATGCTTGGCACACCCTTTTCCATCCGTCGAGACCAATTCGCCCCCATGGACATGGCATAAGGAACCATATTAATATTATATCATTAAACATGGAATTTTGCAAGTTAATCGAAAGAGTGGGATTTATGCCCCCTTGATCTTTGTATCGCGCCAATTAACATAATATCCAATTATTTCGTAAAGTCCTTGTACACCGTCTGTGATATTGTACTCGTCATAAATTATGGTTGCAAAATAGTCATGTTGTAATAACTTCCCAGTCTCTTCAATTAAATAGATTAATTTTTGAAATTGGCTCATGCCGTCGCTGGAGTAATGATGAGATAATGGAAGCTCGAATGTTTTACCAAAGAAATCATCGATACTTCGTCGGATATAATCTTTTATTTTTTCAAGGCTTTCTCTGTGGCTTGGTTGATAATCTTCACAAGGAAATAACCGTAAATTACGTTCGGTTACATAGTTATTCCATTGAGCCTCTAGCGGTTTTTCGTTTAAAGATATCATATCTCACCCCCAAAAAATGATTGAATTAATCATACTATACATGCTTTAAATGGATAATGCAACCGCAAATAGTCATACTTCTTGTCTTTTTTTGTCGAAAAGTGACATAAATATGACTAAAAAAGTCATATACATTTAATAAATATTTTGCTAAATTAATACATGCATATCCGTGAACGGCTTTTGGAGAGGTTAATAACCCTACGAAAACGGGCGGGTTTGTCGGCAAGAAATCTGAGTTTCAAAATCGGGCGGAGCGAGTACTATATCTCAAGAATTGAAAGCGGCAAGTACAATCCCTCGATACATGACTTGGAAAAGATTGTCGAGGCGTGTGATTCATCTTTGCAAGAATTATTTTCCGAGCAATTTGATTCATACCGAGTCGACAGGGACATTATCGACAAACTTCACGGGCTGAGTACAAAGGAAAAGGATGCTGTCTTGTCTCTTCTTGTTCTTGTCTTTAAACGAAAAGAAGATGAAGAAGACATCATTTGAAAAATAAAAATTTTATGGGGGTAAAATGAAAACAAAAAGGATAACGACTTTTACACTAGCGATGGTCTTTACGCTTTGTAGTGTAACGATGTTATTGATGCCGACGACCATGAACCCAACACGAATTAATGCCTCGGTCGATGAAGAAACCAGATACAAAGACTTTGTTGCATTCGGCGGAACCCCAGTACAAAATATTATCGAACATATACAATATTCGCGACGTGAAATTGTGATGAATACAATATTTCCAGGTCTACCAAATTACTCAGGAATAAATTGCGGTGTTACGGGTGCTGGAAACAAAATTGCTTTTTATAATATACAATTCCCTGAATTGATTCCAGGTCATAACCCAGGCTTTCAATTAGGAGCTAATTGGTTTTGGTCACCGACTACACCTCAAATACGTGCGATGATGGATGAACTTGATGTTCGTATGGGTGGACGTGGTCCTGGTGGGGTTACGTTTTGGGAATATGTTGCTGGATTTGCTAATTTTACCGTTTCCAGAGGTGTAACTCCAACACTCGACACAGTACGTGCTGGTAATAATGCTGTGTTACCTTCATTTTTTACCGCTATAGCAAATGGTGTACCAGTATCACTTTTTCTCAATGGATACAATACAACAAATGGACCATCTATACATTCCACGGGACATGATATTAGAGTATTAACACGACATTCTGGGGGACATATTATGATTGCATTTGGATATCAGCGTGTTTATTACTTTGACCATAACGATAATTTATTTAGACAAGATTTATACTTGCGTGTTTCTAGCGGCTTTGGCACCACAACATGGACAAGAATAAATACGCACAGTATTCTTGATCATGCAATCACATTACATATGACACGATAAAAGGAGTTACATGAGAACTAAGGACAAAGTATTATCTGATTATTTGGAAGCCGAGCTTGGCGAGAAACTAAATAAGAGAATGGTTAAAAGAACAAAAAGGGCAATTGATAGGGCAGACAAAGAAAGATATCAAGCACAAGAGTCTGCAAAATCCATATCCCAGCCAAACTTTCTTTTTAGATATGCAATCACGGCGATTGTTACCGCTGTGATTTGTCTTTCCATTGTGTTACCAATTACTTTGCCAAGGGGCACAACTTTTTTGACGCCACCATCACCTGAGCCAATGATTTACACAGATAATATCACAAGTATACCATTAATGGAATTACAGGTAAGAAGTATACCGGGTTTGCTACTTTTTAGTACATATCAAAAAACACTCTTTGGAACTATCCCTTGGTGGGGTGACTCATGGGTTGAGCTTGCCGATGATGCACCATTAATATTAAGCTATAAAATAGCTGAGAGTATGATAACTCTGGAAAATGGTAATATGTTTGTTGTTGACTATAGAATCCGTACTCACAGATATTATTATTTTTTTAACTATTATCCTGGTTTCTATTCGACACTTGAAATGGCACATATGCAGCATGTTAATGAAGTTACTGAACAAATACATGCATTTAATATTAATGAGCAAGAAGTTGACCGTGAAACAATTGTTAGTGGTTTTGCTGTAGATGGCATTGCAATCTTTGCTCATGCGAGATATACATTTGATATTGGATTAAATATAGTCCGAAACACCCTTGTGCATTTTACATTAGGCGGAAATTGTTATTTTATAAGATTTACCGAAATTTTTGGTGAAGAAGTTTCAACAAGTCTTGATAATATGATTGAAATTGTAAAAGATACTATCTTGCCAGCATTGTTTCAAAATCTTGACGATTAATTAGATCATCTATTACTTCAGCTATACGTGCGATGAATTCATAATTTGTTGGGCGCGCTTCAAAGAGCTTTGGAAACAAATGCCAAGATGCTTTGACAAAGTCCCTTATGCGTTTTTCAACCGTGCCTTTGTTTAATTTAAATTTATACTCGATTTCAGAGTACATGTCAATAGCACTTGGTATTTCCACGTCATTTAAATGCTTTTCTCGCAGATAAATTGCAACACATTCCTTTGCGCTGTGAAAACCGCGCATGGTAATAGGAAGTGATTGTAATTTTTGAAGAAAGCAGATATCAATAACTTTTTGAATATCAAAGCTCTTTTGTTGGGTTGCCGTTTTTGCCATCTAGCATGTATTTTACCTTGGTATAATTGATTAATACATCAATCTATTTACATTAAGTTTTATTAATGCAAGTGTACAATAGTTCGTCGCAAATAAATAATAAACTCATTGCAAGGTTGTCGAATTTTGATGTATACTACGTGATGAAAATTCGTAATATTGCAATAATTGCACACGTTGACCATGGTAAGACAAGCTTGGTTAATGAACTTTTGAAACAAGGGAATGTATTCCGCGAGAACCAAAAAGTGGATGATCGTGTGATGGACAGTAATGCGCTTGAACGCGAGCGTGGCATAACAATCATGGCAAAGAACGCCAGCTTTCAATATGGTGATATCAAGGTTAATGTCATAGATACCCCAGGTCACGCCGATTTCGGGGGAGAGGTTGAACGGGCTTTGTCCATGGCGGATGGCGTTTTGTTGGTGGTTGATTCTTTCGAGGGTCCAATGCCACAAACAAGATTTGTATTACAACGTGCGATCGAGCTTAATCATAAAATCATCATAGTAATCAATAAAATCGACAGACCAGACGCAAGGTTGGGCGAAGTCGAGGACGAAGTACTTGAATTACTGATGGATTTAAAGGCAACAGATGAACAGCTGGACAGTCCTATTGTCTATGCAAGTGCAAGACAGGGGATTGCTGGTTTAAATCCAAGTGACATTGCAACAAATATGAAGCCATTGTTTGAAGCGATTATTAAACACATTGACGAGCCAAAGGTTGATGCGGGTTCGCCTTTTAAAATGTTGGTGTCCGCCGCCGAGCATAGTGATTACCTTGGCAAAATGGCAATTGGAAAGCCTGTGAGTGGTTCGTTGAATGTTGGCGACCAAATAGTTGTTGTCGATTACAACAATCAGAACTTGAATAGCAAAGCAAAGGTTGCTGGGTTGTTTGAATTTTCGGGTATGTCGCACAAGCCAACCGAGTCTGTTAATGCGGGCGATATTGCCGTTGTTGCGCTTACATGTCCTGTGCAAATTGGGAATACAATTTGCTCACCTTTGGAGATAAGTCCAATAAAATTTGCAAAGATAAGCGAACCAAGTGTCGAGATGACATTTATGGTAAACGACAGCCCATTTGCAGGAAAAGAAGGAAAGTTCGTAACAAGCAGAAATTTGCGTGACAGGCTATACAAAGAAGCCGAGCGTGATGTTTCATTGCGTGTTCGAGACGGTGATACAAGTGAAAAATTCTTGGTCGCAGGTCGTGGCGAGATGCATCTTGCGATTTTGATTGAAAATATGCGCCGTGAAAATTACGAGCTTGCGGTATCTATGCCAAAGGTCTTGTACAAAGAAATCGATAGTGTGCGATGCGAGCCAATCGACAAATTCGTAGTAGACGTTCCTGAAAGTGCAGTTGGTGTTGTTATGGAGAAAATGGGATTACGTAAGGGTGAGCTTGTTCAGATGACTACTGTGGGTGATAGGACCAGAGTAGAATTCCTTGTACCGTCACGCGGATTGTTCGGTTACAAGAGCGAATTTTTGACCGATACACGCGGTGAGGGAATTATGTCTAGTGTCTTTCATTCGTATGAAAAGTATCGTGGTGACATCGCACGACGCCATACAGGAAGCCTTATTGCTCACGAAGCGGGTGAATCTAATGGTTATGGTCTCATGAATGCCGAGAGTCGTGGGACGTTGTTCATAGGTATAGGAGTCCCAGTCTATGCAGGCATGGTGGTCGGCGAAAACCCAAAGGGTGACGACATGGAAATAAACGTTTGCAAGAAAAAACAACTTACAAACATGCGTGCAAGTGGAAGTGATGAAAACGTGCGTCTTGCACCACCAAAACAACTAAGTTTGGAGGGATGTTTGGAATTCCTTGCCGATGATGAATTGTTGGAAGTAACCCCAAAGAGTGTGCGTATCCGCAAAAAGATTTTGGACAAGAACGCAAGACTTCGTGCGTCGAGATAGATTCATCCCGACTGGCTAAAGAATTGAATGACACGCTATTTTCCTAGTTGCAAATGTTATTAATTGTATCTTATAATCAATTATGGATTATTTTGAGAAGAAGAAAAATGAACTTAAAAGACGGATGAGGGTTTCGCTTGTTGCGATGTGTGTTGCTTTTATTATTTGTCTTGGTGTGATTATAGTGTTAGAAACAACAGGGAATGAAAATTTCCTCTGGCTGGTGTTAACTATAGCGATTTTAATTATCTCTCCGCTGAGTGGAAAATATTATTACTCTAAAGGCGAAATAAAGGGATTGAATCACGCCCAGGCGAGGTTTGATACGCTAGATCAAAGCGAGTATCAATCTGATGATGCCGACACCATTTAGTTGCAAATTTTGTCGAAAAATCGTATAGTTAGGTTATGAGAAGAAAAAGATTTTTTGCCGTGCGTCTTGTTGTTTTTCTTGTGATCGCGGCGGCAGTTGGGACAGGGTTCATTTGGAATAGCCAAATAGAAGATTTTGTAAACCACAATGTTCTTGGTAACGAGAGACCTCACGAAGTGGTGTCTTTTGATGGTGGTATGTATGTGCATTTCATCGACGTAGGGCAGGGTGACGCGATAGTAATGGAAATCCCAGTCGGCAATGAAATGCAACGTGTTTTAATTGATGCTGGACGTTGGAATTTAACACGAAGCCAATTCAGAAATTACCTGAGTACCTATATTTTCCCAAATAACCAACCGTGGGTATTTGATTGGATAATCGCAACTCACAGCCACGCCGACCATATCGGTGATATGGCATACATATTAAACAGAACGGGGACCCGTGTAAATAACATAGTTCGTCCAATGACATTTACTGTACAGGAATCTATTGACAATGTACCCGCATCATTTGGGATATTACCAGGCACACAATACACAGTCCACAGAACAAGTGACAATCCAAATGCATCGCCCGCAACATTTCAAAACTTTGTTGATGCCATGGACACATCGGTAGGGCAGGACGGTGTAACACCGACAAACATTGTATTGCCAGAACGAGGGCTAAGATTTGATGTAGGCGACGCAGAATTCACATTCTACAGCCCAACAAGGTTCAGCTATGGTCCAGCACCAACACACGGAAATGGTTTCAGAACAACTTCAGTCAATGTATACAGCACAATCTTCTGCGTCCAATTTGGTGGCTCAACAATGCTGTTTACTGGGGATGCGTATGTTGTAAACGAGTACAGAGTACTTGGTTTAGAATACCCAAGTGGTCTACCAGCAAGTCCAACTGCACTTTATCCAACTGTTGCCGTACTTCCAATACCAACAAACGTAGATATATTCGACCTTGGTCACCATGGCTCGACCACGAGTAACAGCCTGCGATTCTTAGAACACATCACACCATCTTTTGCAATAATCCAGGTTGGTACAAGAAGCACAGGAAATACCTTTAATCATCCACATAATGTTATCTTGAATAGATTGGCTGTACTAGCTATACCGCCAACTGTTGTACGTACAGATGAACTTGGCGATATCCTTGCAAGGCTGAGTACCGATGGTCAGGTCGAGGTTGCGGGCATAGTTCGTCCAAATACATGGTTCTCGTACTGGATGTTGGCGACCACCGTTCTTGTAATTGCATTTGGTGCGTTACTTGCTATGGATTTATTTGGAAAGAAAAATAATAATGCAAGAAATAACAATAGAAACAACAGGCAATCAACACCACGAGCAACAGCTCCAGCTACACCAAGATCGACTGCACAAAATACGCCACGTACAACAGCATCACGAACAACGACACCACGGAAACCAAGTGTTCCAAGAATACCAACACCACGCAGATAAAATCTGATGATGTGACTTTTGTCCTTGTGATATATTGACTTGATGTAACAGGTGGTGTTTCTTGTCACATAACACCATATGTTGTGTATTGTGTCATATATAAATGGTCATGATTTTAACTTTTGTTTGTTTTTAACTTTGAAAAAATCTTTCCATGGATCATGCTGGATATATTTTTCTATGTTATTTATGTCAACCGAGTTTGGTTTGAATTTATTAATCTCGTGCCAATCGATTGGAAATGAAATTGTGGGTGATTCTTTTGCTCGAAGTGAATAAGGTGCGATGCTTGTCGCACCTTTTGTGTTGCGAAGATAGTCAACAAAAATTTTGCCGCCACGTGCATCTTTGCGAATGTTTGTGGTGTATTTATCTTGCCATTTTGCTTCCATAAGTTCGGCTATCATTTTTGAAAATTCTTTAAAGCTTGACCAATCGCTTGCCTCTTTGAAGGGAACAACAATGTGATATCCTTTGCCGCCACTTGTTTTAAGAAAAGATACAAGTCCCAATTCATCCAAGATGCTCTTTAAATCAGTTGCACCTTTGCGAATTTGTTTAAGACTCATCGTTTCATCTGGGTCAAGATCAAACACCATTATATCAGGCAGGTCTATGTCATCGGATGGCGAACCCCAAAGATGAAATTCAATGGTATTCATTTGAACGTGAGATATCAATTCAGCTGTGTCCGATACAACAAAAAAGTTCTTTTCGAATTCAGGGGGATTCTTGGTATAAAAACATGATGTGACTCCACCAGGGCATCGTACAAGTGCAAGGTTGCGATTACTTATATACGGAAGCATCATCTTTTCAACAAAATTATAATAATCCACAACATCTTGTTTTGTGGTTTTGGTTTTTTGATAAACGATTTTATCGGGATTACTTATCTTCATATTTTCTAGTATAATTCGGGCATTTGTATTTTATCCAACTTCCGTTTCGATTTCCCGTATAATGCGAGTTTTTCAATTTACCGATTAGCCCCTCGTGTCCGCCATCGCAAACGGCTTTGAATAATTCATCTACGTTTCCAGATAAATATTGGCTTTGAATAATATTAGTTGGGGCATCCTTTATTAAATCGGCAAGAATTTGTTTTCGCACAACAAGGGGAGTCTGTCGCAGGTCGTTTCCGTCAAGAGACAATATATCAAATACAACGTATGCAAGATTTTTTAATTTTCGACCACGCAACGCATGAAAATCACAATGTCCGTCTTTATCCACAACAACCATCTCGCCATCCAGTATCACAGAACGAACTCCAAGCCAATTTTCAAGAATATGTGAAATGGGCGAAAACCGAGTGGTAGCATCATTTTTATTCCTAGTAACAAGTGTTGTCTGACCGTTATCCAAGAATGCAAGAATGCGCCAACCATCGTATTTAAGCTCCCAAAGCCATTCTTGTCCAGTCGGGGGAGAATCCACCAATTTTACAAGTTGTATATCAATTTTAAAAGGATCCATTAAAAGATTATTGACAAATCGCTATGCCGTCTTTGATTTGCTTTTTGCACTCTTCCTTGTCACGTTTGTATTTGCTTTTGTATTTTTCTTTGACCCCTCGACACTTGCCTTTAATGCGTCCATAAGATTAATTATCTTTGCAACCTGTGCCTTTTGGTTTGGTGCTTTTATTTGTCTGCCGTTGATTTTGGTTTGGATTGCGGATTCTAATTTTTCTCGATACTCGTCCTTGAATTCTTTTGGATTAAAATTTGTTGTCATGTTATCAATGATTTGCTTTGCAAGCTTTAACTCGGCGTCCGAGATTTTTTCTTCCGCTTTCTTTGTGGGATTGGCTGCAAGTTCGTCGTGAAAATGCATGGTATATAAAACCATGTTCCCATTAATTGCTCGAAGTGCAACTACTTGTTCTTTTGATCCAAGCACGGTCTTTGCAATCCCGACTTTGTTTTGGCTTTGGATTGCTTCCAGAATCAATTGAAAGGCTTTGTCTGCACCAGTTGGGTTTACGTAATAGCTCTTTTCAAAATAGATTGGGTCAATTTCGTCCAGTTTTACGAACTTTGCAATCTCAATGCTTTTGTCTTTGGGTGATTTAATTGCCTCGAATTCTTTGTCTGTTATCGTGACATATTTACCTTTTTCATATTGAAAACCTTTGACAATATCATCCCCTAGAATTGGTTGCTTGCAACTGTCGCATGTTTTTAAGTAACGAATGCGTTCGCCAGTATCCTTGTGTAGCATATTAAAACCAATGTCACGTGACCGCACCGTTAAATGCAGCGTTACGGGTACATATACAAGCCCAAAGGAAATTGCAGATTTATAACTGTAAGCCATGGGTCTAGTATGTGTTTCTGGGTCAAGAATTAATCATTACTAATTCCCGATGATTAACTCATATACATAGTTCATAATGAGTTTTGTTCGCTTTGATAATGTGGTAAAAAGTTTTAAAGCAGGAGGGCAAGAGGTTCGTGCCCTTGATGGCTTGACTTTTTCTATTGATGTGGGCGAGTTTGTGGTTATAGCAGGTCCAAGTGGGGCGGGCAAGACCACTCTTCTTAATTTACTTGGAGGGATGGATACATCGACTGGGGGAACCATTCATGTTAATGGATGCGATGTTCATAATTTTACCGAACGCCAATTAACTGAATACAGGCGTTGCGAGGTTGGTTTTGTTTTTCAATTTTATAATTTGATGCCAAATCTGACTGCTCTTGAAAATGTTGAACTTGCGGTGGAGATTTGTCGAGACCCGCTTTGTCCAAGAGAAATCCTAGACGAGGTTGGACTTGTCGATCGTATGAACAATTTTCCGTCCCAGCTGTCGGGTGGCGAGCAGCAGCGTGTTTCAATAGCACGTTCGGTTGCAAAGAATTCAAAGCTTATATTATGTGATGAACCAACGGGTGCGCTTGATTATTTGACTGGGAAAAAAATATTAAAGTTATTACACAGTATTTGTAAACACAAAGGAAAAACAGTCGTAATAGTCACGCACAACAGCGCACTTAAAGAGATGGCGGATAAAGTGATAACAATCAAAAATGGCAAGGTGGAAGAAGTCACTATGAACAAAAGACCAAAACCAATCGAAAGTATAGAATGGTAGTGTATTGTGTTGCGTAATACCATATCTTGTATAATTTGCCAGATATATAAGGAGGCATTTGAAAACTTATTTCAAAACAGTTAATAGGATGTTTCGTGCTAATTGGGCACGGCTTTTGATTATTGCTGTTTTAACAATGATAAGTGTTTCGATTGTTGGTGGCATAGGTTCACTTGGACCAAGGTTACATCGAATTAATGACATGTTAATCCAAAGTGGGTATACAGATATTTGGTATCATAAATTTCTTGCCGATGGGATAGAGCGTATAAGCTATATCTTTCCAACATTCTTTATCCTTGTAACATCGTTGGTTGTCTTTATGACAATAACAAGACTTGTTGAAACCGAGCGTGCTCAAATTGGATGCTATATAACTCTTGGTTATACAAGATTCCAGGTGATTATGAAATATGTTCTCTTTATTTGGGTGGCGGTTTTCATAGGGTGCGTTGCGGGTATATTGCTTGGACAATTTGTAATTTATCCAACATTGTTTGCATCGATTGCAAGCCTTTTAAACCTGCCAGGAACTGGTGCAACATTCCCAATGTTTGGGATAGTGGTTGCCTTGTTGACGCTTGGTTTTTCAATTATTGTTACAGTATTTACTGTGCTTACAACTGTGCGTGAACGTCCATCCAGACTTCTGCGTCAGAAACACCCAAAGTATGGCGGCAAAATTTTGCTAGAGCGTATGACGCCACTTTGGAGGCGATTTGCATTCAAATACAAATCATCGCTTCGAAATATCTTCCGTTATCGAATTCGGTTTTTTATGACTGTGTTCTCTATGATGTTCTCGACCGCTCTTGTGTTTTGTGGGATGAGTCTAAGCTTTGCACTTGAATACACAAATCCATATCTTATGGATACCATTCGTCCTATATCATCAACCATAGTTCTTGCCGCCGTATTGCTTAATGCTATGGTTATGTACAACATTACCAATATAAATATAGAAGAACGACGACGAGAAATCGCAACATTAAGAGTTCTGGGTTATCGTAATTCCGAGGTATGTGGTTACATATTTCGTGAAATCTTTATGCTTACAATAATGGGGGTAATTATAGGGCTTCCAGCAGGCTATTACCTTATGTCCTTTGTTTTCGAGTTCCTTCGATTTGGTGGCATGGATTTTGTTGGTTGGTATGTGTGGGTAATTACTGCCGTTCTTGCGTTTGCATCACTCGCGCTTGCAAATCTTTTACTTGCTCCAAAAATCCACAAAGTCGATATGAATGGCTCGCTTAAAACGGTGGAGTAGGTTAAAAAACCCCTTGCAAAAGTTTGGAATACGTTCTATAATAGTGAACGTGGTGTTCTCGGTTTAAGAACACACGCAAGTTGATAATAATCATGTCATGGAGAATTCGATGAAGCGACTCAAAAGATGTTTAACACTTGTTATGGTCACATTGTTTGTGGCTGCTTTTGCTATGGGTTGTGCATTGTTCGCACCAGACGTTGAATATAGCCGTAACCTTGTGGTTGCAAGGGTAGGAAACTCGATAGAAATTCGAAGACACCATCTTGAAACCGCTTTCCAGGCATGGGGACAACAATTCATACAACAAGGCGACAGCCCCGAGCGTGCACTTGACCGAACACTCGATATTCTTATTGAACGTGAAATAATGGTACACCTTGCGGGGACTGACCAATTTTTTGGTTCGCATGGTGAAGGGGCTCTTGGAACATTGACTGTGGCTGAGGCTAATAGAGCATTAAGAAACACATACGAAGCGATGGAGCGAAACATCAATCAAATAATGCAACAAATCCGTGACGAGCTTAATATGGGTGGACCAAATACACCCGAACAAGAAGTCCCAGGCGGAATTGTATTTACTCCATTTGAACACTACATAACAACCGAAGTTGTAAATAACACAAGAATTTTTAATCTTAACGTTGACCGATTCAAGGAATTTGACCCTATTGTCATGGAACCAAATGAAACTATGGATGAATTCATCGAACGTGCATTCGCACCACGTGGAACTACACAAGCAGAAATTGACCTTGCACGTGAAACGAAGAATCGCTTTGTTCGTTTCCTTCGTACCCGTGAAGAAGGCAGAGAATTCACAGCAAGTCAAAACACACCCGAAGCGGTAATCAAGCGTGAGATAGAACGTATCCAAATCGAAGAAGAAAAAAGCATGTTGTTGCAACGTTTCCGTGATACCTTCAGCCAAGGAACAATGCACGCAGGTCCAGAGTATTTCCAATTATTTGTTGACCGTCACAGAACAGAAAAAGTAGAAGTGGACGGAGAATACATTCTTCCGATGGATCTTTGGCTTGACAGAGTTTCATCACGAAGCCAAAGTTACGTTAATTCTATTGTAAATGGCGCGCGTACACACTATCAACATAATGTACGTATGGCAATCAACAGGTTCGAGCGTGGTCTTGACACAACACATTCTATTTCCCAGTCAATTATCGGTGGAATTGAAAATGTACGTTGGGCACCAGCATCAATTATTAATGATTTCTTTACAGTAAGTCACATCCTTGTTGGATTTACGGATGAAGAACGTGCCGAACTTGAAAGACAAGAAGCACGTATGAGAAACCGCGAAATTTCACAAGCCGACTTCATAGCTATACGTGATGGAATGCGTGCAAACCTTACTACCCGTGACCGTGATGAAGATGGACACCAGATTGGACCAGAGCTTTCTGTTAATCAAGTTCTTGGTATTGTTCAAAGAGAAGTCACAGGCTCGCACAACAAACAACTTACATTCCGTAATTTATTGTACAGATTTGGTTCAGACCCTGGAATGCAAAATCCACAATTTGAATACACAATGGGTCTTGATACAAGACCGACTGACCACAATGGTGATCGAATTGGTGAAGACCACAACAGTCGTATGGTTGAACCATTCACAATTGCCGCACGTAGCCTTCGTGAAAATGGTCAAGTGGGTGACATAAGTGGCGTTGTATGGTCTGACTTTGGTGCACATATAATTATGTACACACGTGATGTATCTGATTTCGTATTCTCGAATTCTGAGACTCGCCTTAGCCAAACTTACCAAAACTTTTTATTCCAAACACAAACAAGCTATGGTAACAAAACTTTCTTTGATGCTATAGTTGAACAACTTACAAGATCCGAGTACCAAGACGCAGAAAACGGGGTTCTTGCGACATTCAAAGGACAACACACAATTACAATCAACCCAAGAAATTTCCGTAACATGCTTTAAGTAGGTAGCTTATGCATTCACAAGAGGAACAACAAGATATATTAAAGCCGAACAAAGATTCGGCTTTTAAAAAGAAAGATTCGCCGTGGAAACAGCTTGCTGCACGGTTGTTTTTACCTTTTAACCTTTTGCTCGCGGGTGCTGTTGTATATTATGCAATGGCATATGGTGAAGTGGACCTGTCCCAAGTTTTAAGTGTAAGTCTGAATTGGTGGTGGCTCTTGCTTGCGCTTGGTATTGTTTTTTTGATTGTTGTGATAGACACATGTCGTTTGCAACTTGTGATGAGTGCAACAATTAAAAGAACTGACCCTCTGTTGTGTTTGCGTGTGACTTTGCTTGAACGGCATTATAATCTTTTGACTCCGTTTCATACGGGCGGAAAAGCATACCAAATGTATTATTATCACAAGCATGGATTTCGAGTTTCGGAAATTACTGCCGTTTCAATATCGAATTATATTTTAACAAGGCTTGGTTATCAAATTGTGACTGGTCTTGTAATCATAATATTTATATCGCGTATTGGAGACCTTGGCGGGGAAGCAGTAGTAAGCGCAAGCATTATTTCGGGTATTGTATGGACAGTTTTGACAACAGTTGGTGTAATATTACTTGCATTCGGGCGAGTCATCCCACAAAAACTAGGACAGCTTGGAGTATTTATTTTGTCCAAAGTGCGAATTATCAAAGACCGAGAAAACGCCCAGAGAAAAACAGACGAAACGCTTTGGCAATACCGAGTCAGCATGCGCAAGCTTCGAAAACGTCCGTGGACATTAACGGCTGGGATGATTATGGCTTGTTTTGCTTTCTTTTTGCATTATACACTTATCTTGTTTATATATGCATCGATTTGGGGATGGGATTGGTCGATTGCACCAATCTTGATGTTGGGTGTTGTGCTTGTTGATTATACCGCTTCGCTTATGCCTATACCTGGTGGTACGGGTGCAATGGAGCTTTTCTTTATTTCTATATTTTCAATCCTTATCGGAACCCCACAAGTTTTCATGGCGGTAGTATTATGGAAGATTTTCACTTATGTAATTCCAATATTAAACGGTGTGCCTGTTGTTATTTTTAATTCGATAATCACACGAAAACGTCGAAAAAGTATAGACTTATCTATAGAATAATGGTATAATACAAAGTACATAATCTATACATGGAGGTTGCCCAATGAACCGACGTGATGATATTTACGAAGTACTTATTGAAATAAATTCAAATCCAGAAATTAATTCGCTGCAAATTCTTTTTACAGATGGTAATAATGAACTTGTAGGAAGAGTTACAAAAACTGATGAAACATCTATTCTGAGACAAAAGATTAGGTTGTATGAAATATGCACAGAACCAGACGGTGAAGGTGATTTTGTTAAAAGAAAGATTATCTCGGATAAAAAATTCGATGAGACCTATGGGTTTTTGTTTGATGAGAATATAACCACTCATATCAGAGATGGTAAACGCTATAACGTCAAGAGAGTAGAGTTGTGTCCAGTTCAGAACAGGGCTAATGAGATGGATAAAGATAATAAAGCCAAAGAAGTTATAAGCATGCAAGAAGCGAGAGATGCTCGTTCCGAAAAAATTGCTTTGTTTATGGAGCAAACAGCAATGAATTATGCTTCTCCAGAACATGAGATAAGGGGTGATGACAAGGATGCACCAATTGAACTACTGTCCGAAAGATTTGCGATTAATGATTATGTGACTGCCACCAGGCGTAGAAACGCAAAGAATAATGAAAAAGAAGAAAGAAGTATGTAAAGATAATATCTTGCAAATACCATGTAATGGCAATCTTCAGAAAAATAATGATTATAATGACAAGCGTTTTGTTCACCGCTTGTCTTTTAGTAATTGAATGCGGTGCGGTGGCAATTGGAAGTTTTGTGTACAATGATGATGTAGTCGAATATAAACAAGAGACTGTAGAAACTTCGGCAACTATACAATCAAAGCGAATTGTAATCGATGCTGGGCATGGTGGTCGAGATGGCGGGGTTACAAGTTCAAAGGGCTTGCGTGAAAGTGATGTGGTGCTCGAGATTGCCCAAAATCTTGAATTTGAATTGGAAACAAGAGGGTACGAAGTAACGCTTACTCGTGGAAACGATGAAGGACTTTATGATGAGAAAGTCGGTAACCGAAAGCGTGACGATATGAACAAGAGACGAAAGGTAATCGATATAGTTGAACCCGACCTTGTTGTGTCCATTCATTTGAACAATTTCATACGTGACAAGTCTGTGCATGGGTTGCAATGCTTTTACCAAAAGGGTAGAGATAATGGAAAAGAATATGCAATCTCAATTCAAAACTATTTAAATAAAAGCGGAATTTTGGAGCGAGAGCGCAAAGCAATGCCAGCAGATTACTTTATCCTTGAAAGTGATTATCCGTCTGTGTTAATCGAATGTGGATTCTTATCCAATGTAGAAGAAGAGCAAAAGCTCTCAACCGAAGAATATCGAAAAGAACTTGCCAAGCATATCGCCGATGCAATAGTTGAAGTGCTGGAGAATAAACAACAATAATTCAAATTTCGTCAAATTTCCCCAACTTCAACCAAATATCATAGACGTCTGGATGTTATAAAACTATGTGGCGAAACAGAATACGTACAAGCAACTTACAACAGTATTCAAATACTTTGCATTCACAATTGTTGTCCTTGTTTTGTGGATGGCGAACATTGATGCAGGTATTTCACCATTTGCTATTGCTTTTTTATTTTCCAGTATTTTTTTGCCGCTTAAAATTTATATAACCGCTCCGATTACTTTTGTTTTATCGTTCTTTGTGGATTTTTCACAAAGCGCGGTGATTGCAAATGCTTTTTCTGTTGTTGTTTTTGTAATATTCGCAATTGTATTTGAAAAGAAAATTTCTAAACTTAAACTCAAATTTCGTGCAGACATTTATGCAACAGTTGCGGCTTTTGTTATATCAAAGGTAATATATGTTACAAACGCATATATTGCATATGGATTCACCGAAGCATTTTTCCAAGCAATCATAAGTGTTTTGGTTGGTGCGATTTTTGTGTTCACGGCGATTATATTAATCCAAACGGCAAAGATTCGTCGTGGAAAAATTCCATGGACAATTGACCAGAAGATTTGTCTAAGTATTTTTGTAGTTGTATTTGCTTTGGGGTTAGGTGGGCTTGAAAACCCATATTTTTCAATTCACAAGTTTGTATCTATTCTTGTTATATTGTGTGGTGTATTTTGGTTCTCGCCAAAGGGTACATTGATGGTTGCGATTTGTCTTGGACTTGGACGAAGTTTTCTTGCATTGAATCTTAATTTTGTCGCTATATATGCGTTGTTATGTATTGTTGTAATTGGGTTTAAAACAAAGCATCCTTATTATTCGCTTGTCGCACTTGTGTTAACAGACATTGTTTTGGGAACATATTTTGGGGCTTATATAACTTATGACATTTATTCGATAATACCAATTCTGCTTGCAATCGCTATATTCGTGATTACGCCAAAGCGAGTTCTTTCGTTTATTAATTTTAACTTTTATATGCTTGACCAAAATCATGCGGCAAAAAATACAATTAATCAAAATCGTATAGGTACCTATCACAGGTTAACAAATCTGGGTTCGGTCTTTTCCGAGATGAGTAATATTTACAAAGGCATGATAACGCCAGATCTAAACACAACCGAGAGTGCTAATTTAATAACCCAAAATATAATCAGCAGCACATGTGAAAATTGTGCAGCAAAAGCAAATTGCAAAAACACAGTCCAAGAGGTTGAGGCCGTTCGTATAGGAATTTTCCAGATGACAAAAACTGGTCTTGAAAAGGGTGGTGTGAATTTTTTGGACACACCGCCTGTGTTATCGATGAAGTGTGGGCGGCTTAATACATTACTTTCAACGACTAATCAATTAATCGACAAGACAATTAAACTGAACAAAAAAAATGAACAGATGGCAAGCGGTAAAATTTTGATGAGTGGATTATTCGATGGGGTTGGAAAATTAATGAATAACTTTGCAGAAGAGCTTACACAAAATATTACGTTCGACCCAGAAAAGGCGGACAGAATTAAAGAAGATTTGCTTTGCCATTCTGTGGTAGTTTCCGATTGTCTAATTACTAATGATAGAGGAGATTACACAGTAAATATTTTGCTTCCGCGAAATGATGCCGAACATAAAGCGATAGAGAGTGTTACAAGTAAAATATGTGGTCACAAGATGATAGTGGAATCGACCGATTACGCCCAAACAGCAGGATATTGTGTAGTGATATTGCGTACTGCACCACGTTACAGCGTAATATTTGGTGTTGCCCAAGTAGGAAAGAATAACAATCCACAAAATGGTGATACATACTCGGTTTTAAAGATTACATCTAATCGAACAATGATGGCAATTTGTGACGGTATGGGTGCAGGAATTGAAGCACAAAAAGCAAGTACACTTGCGCTAAGCTTGGTTGAAAATTTTTACAAAGCACATTTTCCACACGAGGTTATCATGGCAAATGTTAATCAGTTATTGACTATTACTGGTGGTGAAACTTTCTCGGCACTTGACATAACTGTATTTGATCTTGCCCGTGGTGAAGTCGATTTCATAAAAATGGGTGCGGTCGACGGATTTATAAAAAGGGAAGACGAAGTCGAGGTGATAGAGGCAGGCTCATTGCCAATCGGAATTTTGGACGAGATGCAACCAAAAATTACACATGCGGTGTTACGAAAAGGTAATTACATCGTCATTGCAAGTGACGGGGTTCTTGACGCGTTTGCACTTGACCGATTTGGTCTTGCTAATTATATAAATAACCTAACACCCAAGACTCCGCAAGAACTTGCCGACGAAATTATGCAAGAGGTATTAAACCGCAGCGGAAAAAACCCATCAGACGACAGCACAATAATGGTGGCAAAATTGGTGGAGAGGTGAGCGAAGGAAAATGTGCAAAACTGAATTTTATTATCGTGCACAAGTCATTATATATGTCATCCTTCGACTTCCTCGTATACTCGGTCGCAACTCGACTTCGTCGAACCCTGACCAGGATGACATACTCTTAACAATTAGACAAATCAACCCAAATGTGGCAAAATAGCGTTATGAAAAACATAGATTGCATTGCGACGCTTATTAATCATTTTACAAAATTACAAGGGGTGGGATACAAAACCGCCGAGCGTTTTGCGTATCAAATTATTGAATCAGATATGGATTTTGTAAAGAGCTTTTCAAATGCGATGATATGTGCAAAGGAAAATGTGAAATTGTGTCGGACTTGTGGTAATTTCTCGGTTGAAGAAAATTGTGGGATATGTGAACGGCGTGCAGACAATAAGACAATTTGTGTTGTGCGTGATCCGCGTGATGCAATGGCAATTGAAAAGAGCGGGGCATTTGTGGGCAAGTATCATGTCTTGCATGGTGTCATAAGTCCGCTTAATAAAAAAGGTCCAAATGATTTGAACTTGAAATCACTTATTACTCGTGTACGTGATGAAAACATAGAAGAGGTTATAATCGCTACAAACCCTGATGTCGAGGGCGAGGCAACCGCAAGTTACATCGCGGCACTTATAAAACCGAGTGGGGTAAAAGTTACAAGACTTGCGCAAGGGTTGGCAATGGGTGCGTATATTGAATATGTTGACGAAGTAACAATCGGTGCCGCAATTTCCAATAGAGTCATAATTTAGGAGTGCTATGAAGAGTGTACACATTGCTCAATTACTAGGTGATATTGATAGTAGCGGTCGTTACTATATTAACGATGATATTGTTGGGGCTTTGAAATCTTTGCCAAAGGTTATCATTAACGATCCGAACAAAGTTAATGTTGGCAAGAATTATATTGAAATTCAAACGGCGGATACAAATCCAATCCGATTTCTTTTGGATGGTGACAAGTTATTTTTAAGAGAGAATGTTCACGAGATGTCTGGATTGATTGCGGTTACTTATTTAACCGAGATCGGACAGGGTATCCCCGAAATGTTTTCTATATACAAGAATGCAAGAATGGATGAAGATACGGGTTTATGGTACAGCGAAGACGATACATTGATTTGTCACTTTGGTCAAGCTCAAGAGAAAGTTAAAGGAAAACAAGCAACTCGTAGAGTATTGAACCAAAGAATTCAGCGCGAACATGAACGTCTTGCAAAACAGGTCATGCGTTACACAGCAAAGATGCCTGAAAGCGAAGAATCAAAGTTGTTATTGGGTGAACTTGAAATAATGAGAGACAACGCACGTGTTTTAACAAGGGTGGGGCATCGTGATTTTAATTCATTTCAGACTGATGCATTGAAGTTTCTTATTGATAAGTACGAGATGAAGGATAATCCGAATATTACCGAGCTTGTAACCAGATTAGGCATCATGGATTCAAAATTAGAATCATATGCACAAAAATTATATAAATCCGAAAGCAAGATAAAGGTTAAGGGTGACCAAGTCGAACAAGATTATCGCAGGCTTGAATTTAACCAAGAAACGAACAAAAGGCGAGAACAGTTTGAGCAAATATACAACGAACGTTCACCTATGGTTGCGAACTTGCAAAATTCGAATGTAGAAGCAGAGCAAGAGATTTGGACTCATCTAAGCGAACCAGTAAAGAATAATAGACAAGAAACACGAGTAGAGCAAAAATTAAAGACACAAGAAAAGGCAATAATTAATGAACAGCAAGTTGCGGTGGAGAGCGAAAATCGGATGACACAAACAACACCGCAGGATATAATAGAAAGGATAAATTAAAAATGCGTGACGTGAAACATATGCGGATTACTGAAGAATGATGTTCCGTACTGTTCGCGGTCACCGCGGGAGGAAAATGATATGGACAAAGCAACAATCAGAGACTTTGCAAATGTGAAAGGCAAGCGCGTGTTTTTACGAAGCGACCTTAATGTTTCTCAGGATAAAGATGGGAACATCACGGATGACACCCGTATACGGGCAAGTCTTGATACTATTCGTTATCTTGTGGACAAAGGTGCGCGTGTTATTTTGTGTTCTCATCTTGGGCGACCAAAAACAAAAGCGGATACACAATATACACTAAAACCAGTACACGAAAGATTATGTGAATTATTACCAAATGTAAAAGTTTTAATGGCACCAGATTGTATAGGTTCAGAAGTTGAAAAAATGGTATCTGAACTTGGGGACGGGCAAATTCTTTTACTTGAAAATATTCGTTTCTACGCAGAAGAACCCGAGAATGACCCTGCGTTTGCAAAGAAACTCAGCCAACTTGCCGATTATTATGTTAATGACGCATTTGGTGTTTCTCATCGTGCGCATGCGTCGCTTGAGGGTATTACCAAATACCTTCCGTCTGTTGCTGGGTTTTTGATGGAAAAAGAAATTAAAATACTTGGTGAAGCAATAAGCAATCCGCGTCGTCCGCTGACGGTCATAATTGGTGGGAAAAAAGTAAGTGACAAAATTGGTGTCATTGATGGTTTGTTAAAGGTTGCAAACACTATACTCATTGGTGGTGGATTGGGTTATACCTTTGCAAAAGCGGCTGGTGGTGAAGTAGGTGATTCAATAGTTGATGAAGAAAGTATCGAGTATTGTAAACAAGTTGTTAAGGAAGCAAAAAAGCTTGGGGTTACCCTTGTGACATCACTAGATAGTGTAATTGCAGATGGCTTTTCAAATGATGCACATACCATGATTGTACAAACAACAAAAATCCCAGCTGGTTGGGAAGGGTTAGACATAGGTGAAAAAACAATCGATGAATTTAAAAAACACATAGCAAAAAGCGGCACCATAATATGGTGTGGTCCACTAGGGGTTTTTGAAATGGAGAAATTTGCAAACGGAACAAAGCAAATAGCAAATGCAATCCTGGAGAGTGGTGCAGTAACAATTATAGGCGGAGGCGATTCAGTAGCCGCGGTTACAAAATTTGGTCTTGCTTCGAAATTTACACTTGTCTCTACGGGTGGTGGTGCAAGTCTTGAATTCTTGGAAGGGAAAAAATTTGCCAGCGTAGAAGCTTTGCTTGGTAAAAACGTAAAAATAAGTTAAAATATACAGATAGGAGAAACACCATGACACGTCGTACGATTTTCGTGATAAGCCACAAGGCAAATATGCCAAGCCTTGCCGAGGCAAAAAAATACTACCAAGAACTTATGACCCCAGCCGCATCTTTTATGCACGAGGTTATTATTTGCCCATCTTTTGTTCATCTTGAAACGGCAATGAATATGTCGCCATCTACTGTGCGACTTGGTGCACAAGATTGTTCGCAATATTCAAACGGACCATTTACTGGTGAAGTTACCGCAAGTGTTCTTGCCGATCTTGGTGTAAAATATTGTATAGTCGGACATATGGAGCGTCGTGCGCTTGGTGATACTGATCAAATAATCAATAAAAAAGTAAAACAATTACTTGCAAGTGGAATTACACCAGTCATTGTCGTCGGTGAAAACCTTGCCGAATATAACAACAATATGACAAGAGTAATAATTGAACGTCAAATGATGGATATTTTGTCTGGTGTCAAGGAATGGGACAGGTTGATATTCTGTTACCAGCCTGCTTGGTCTATTGGTACTGGACACTATACTTCGGGCGAATACACAGACCTTATCGTCGATTTTATGAGAAAAACCCTTCAAAAAATAAGCGGACTACCAGCAGCAGGTAACATCCCAGTCCTTTATGGTGGTGGTGTTACACTTTCAAATATAAAAGAATATCTTGAATGTCCACAAGTTGACGGTATTATGAGTGGACTTGGAACAATCAAAGCCGACATGGTTGCACAGATTGTTGGTACGAAATTTACTATGCGTGGGGGCTTTGGGCAACAGTAGCAAGATAATAAAAAGAAAAGAAACAGTCTGTGGGCTGTTTTTTCTTTTTATGAAATCAATAGACATGATATAATCATTTCATGACAAAAAATATAAATAAAACGGTGCTATGCATAATCGACGGACTTGGAATGAGTGACAAAACACATGGAAATGCGGTACATGCCGCAGGTATGAAAAATCTTTGGAATGCATATGAAAATTTCCTATCTACGAATCTTGTGGCAAGTGGTCCCGAGGTCGGGCTTGTATCGGAATCGGATGCAGGAAGTTCCGAGGTAGGACATAACGCAATCGGCGCTGGGCAAAGAATCAAACAAGGGCTTGCTCTTTTGGACGATGCATTCGAAACAGGTGAAGTATTCAAGAGTGAAACATGGAAAAAAATTGTTGCAAATTCACAAGGTAAAAAATTGCAAATTATCCATCTTTTAAGTAATGGAAGAACACATAGTGATATTAACCATTTATTCTATACATTAAAGCAATGTGTTAAAGATGATGTTACGGTTTCAATCCATGCTTTGGCGGATGGACGTGATGTTACCGCGCAAAGTGTTCTTCGATATATAAAGCAAACTAATGAGTTAATTAAAGAATATGGTGTCAATGCAAGAATAGCAACTGTGGCAGGTAGAGCGGTAGCATTTATGGATAGGTATGATTCAAATCCACAAGCTCTGACAACAGGCTTTGAAGTGATTGTAGAGGGCAAGGCACCAATTACAAATGATATAGAAAAATCGGTTGAATCCGAATATGAAAAAGCCCCAACTATGACGGATGAGAGATTAAGTCCGTTTGTATTGGAACCAGATTGGCTTGTTCAAAATGGTGAACCAGTATTGCTGTTAAATTATCGTGGGGATCGGGCGCTTCAAACATGTGCGTTGTTCAAGGACGGAAAATATATAACAAAAGACCAATTTAAAAAGATCGACAAATGTATGTTTGTTGGGTTGATGGAATATGATAGCGAATTAAAAATTCCAGATTTATATCTTTGTCCGCCACCTAATATTGACAACACATTGTCACATTGGCTATGTGAACATAGCTTAAGACAACTTACTGTTGCAGAAACCGTGAAATTTGGACACATAACATATTTCTTTAATGGTAATCGTGGCAAGCCAATTGATGATAAGTTAGAAAAATGGATTGAAATAGATGGGCACAAAGTGGGTGCAGCCTACGATACCGTACCACAGATGAGAGCAAAAGAAATAGCCGATACAGTAATAGGCGCAATAAAAAGTGGCGAATACGATTTTATAAAGTTTAATCTGGCAAATCCAGACATGGTTGGACATACGGGCAATTTTGATGCTACGGTAATTGCATGTAAAACCGTTGATGAATGTCTTGGAAAAATTATAAAACTTTGTTCGTCTGAAAAAATTAATTTTGTAATTACGTCTGATCACGGTAATGCCGAAGAGATGATAGACAAAAACGGCAAAATGGGTACAACACATACAAGCAACCAAGTTCCATTTATTGCAATGCCATTTGCGGGTGGAAAGTTTCAAGTCATGGATGGGCAATTTGGATTGACGAACATAGCGGCGACAATATGCGACCTTATGGGCATTGAGCCAAGTTTGCGTTTTAATGAGAGTATTATTAAGCGGTAGACCGCTTGCCCGAAAGACTTTTGTATGTTAATATATCCACTATGATTACAACACAAAATGTTTCACTTCAATATGGAAAGCGCGTACTTTTCAAGGATGTTAATTTGAAATTTCATCCAGGAGAATGTTACGGTATTATCGGCGCAAACGGTGCAGGAAAGAGTACCTTTTTAAAAATCCTTAGTGGCGAGATTTCACCAAACAAAGGTGAAGTTGTTATACCAAAAGGCAAGCGTTTGTCTGTGCTTTCACAAAACCAAAATGAATTCGACCATATGACCGCGGTGGATGCCGTGATTTCTGGACATGAAAAACTGTTCAAATTAAAGGTCGAACAAGACGCATTGTATGAACTTGGTGACCAACTTACTGATAAACAGGGTGAAAGATTGGCGGTTATTATGAACGAATACGCCGAACTTGATGGTTGGGAGGCTGATGCTAATGCGCGCATGATGTTATCCGAACTTGGAATTGATTCGGTACATCATGACATTATGATGAGCGATCTTGACGCGAAAATAAAGGTCAAAGTATTGCTTGCACGCGCATTATTTGGAAACCCAGACGTATTGATTATGGACGAGCCGACTAACAATCTTGACATCAAAAGTGTTCATTGGTTGGAAGATTTCTTGCTTGATTTTAAAAATACAACTATTATTGTTTCGCACAACCGACACTTTTTGAACAAGGTCTGTACTCATATTTGTGATGTGGATTTCTCGCAAATTTCTATGTTTATGGGGAATTATGACTTTTGGTACGCAACATCCCAGTTGATTTTGCGTCAACAAAAAGAAGCAAACAAAAAAGCAGAAACACGTGCCGAGGAATTAAAGGATTTCATCGCAAGGTTTAGTGCAAACGCATCGAAGAGTAGACAAGCAACAAGCCGTAAGAAAGAGCTTGCGAATCTAAAGATAGAAGACATCAAACCAAGTTCACGTAAGTACCCATATATCAATTTCGAGATGGAGCGTGAAGTTGGAAACGAGATATTGGTTGTCGAGAACCTGTCATTAAAAGGCTATTTCAAGAACGTATCTTTCCGTGTTAACAAGGGTGATAAGATTGGGTTCTTGTCACAGAAGAGTCTTATTATATCTAAACTATTCGATTGTATCATGGGTAAAATTCAACCAGATTCAGGCGAAGTGACAATGGGCAAGACAATTACCCCAAGTTATTTACCAGGAAATTATTCAGAATACTTTGACAAGGTCGACCTTAACCTTGTGGATTGGTTAAAACAATTCTCGACAGATACACACGAAACATTTGTGCGCAGTTGGCTTGGGCGGATGTTGTTTACTGGTGAAGAATCCCAGAAAGAGGCAAATGTTCTCTCGGGTGGGGAAAAGGTACGCTGTATGCTTGCAAAGACTATGTTAAATCGTGGAAATCTTTTGATACTTGACGAACCTACCAATCACCTTGATTTGGAATCAATAACCTCGCTTAACGAAGGCATGGTAAAGTACAAAGGTGTTATGTTGTTTGCAACCCATGACGAGGAGATTTTGTCTACCGTTGCTAATCGTATAATCGAAGTCAATGAAGACAAGTTCGTAGATAAATTGATGACGTACAAAGAATATATAAATAGATAATTCTTTTTTTGCTATCGCAAAACTACAAAAAAGAGGGCTTTGTCCTTTTTTTGAAAACACTAACCATGAGAATTTTTTTAAATGGATTCACACCTTGTTAAAAAGATCATTGCATAAAAAAGAAAAAAATATTTCGTCAAAGCGGCGGCATAAATTTCACCCCGCGTTTAGGGGGTTCGGGGGGAGTCGCAACCCCCCGATGGTTTTTGGTTCTTTTTGACACCCAAAAAGAACAATATTAGGTATTGACAAAATCCATATTTTAAGGTACAATATATAAGAATTTAATAAGGGGGTATGCGACATGGCAAGAAAACCAATAAATAAAATTCAATCAATTGCAAACACACAGCCAGAGGGTTTTTTCGACAAGCTTTCAAGAAAAATTCCTTTTAGCGGAAGAGACTTGGCTGTTGGTGGATTAATGTTTGTAGCGGGTGCTGGTATGATGATGGCGGTTTATAACAATGCCGCAACCACATATGCGCAAGAAGCACAAGGAAACCACGAGTCTGAAGTACCTGTGGTCGAAGTAGAAGACACACAAGCACCTGAGATAGTAGAACCAGGTGAAGAGAATGCAGGCACAGGTCGATCAGGATCAATGTTTTCAAGAATGTCAAGAATGACAAGTGTTGCGATGGGACAAGAGTTCGGTTCATTTATGCCAAACCTTGCAATTTCTCCACAAGAATTAAACGACCTTGAAGAAGCAGTATTCAGAATAAGTGCATACATCATGCGTGAAAGAAACCCAAGAAACACATCAGGTCTCTCAGACAGCTTTGTTGACCTTCGTGCATTTGCAAGAGCAGAAAGACGTGCAATACAGCACTTCAGCCACCCAAACAGAGGCGACTCATATAACGATATCTATACATTCTTTGTAGCTGCACTTCGTCACGAGGGTGTAAAAATCACGGAAAGGCAAGAAAAGAATTGGAGAAACAATGCTCCAGTACGAAATGTTGGAACACAAACCACAGCACCAGCTCCAGCAGAATGCCCACCAGCAGCATATGTGCCAGTTGTAGAGGATGAACAAGAAGAACCTGTGAATGATTTTGGTTTTTATACAAGAACCCAAGTATCGCGTCAGCAAGAACAACAAAATCTTACATTAACCATTAATCTTTTGGTGGAAGAACAACAACAACAAACTCAATCTCAAACAACCAATGTTACAAATGTGACTAATGTTACTAACAATGTGAGTGGTGGTGGTGGCGGATCAACAGGTGGCGGTAATAATAATCAAGGTAATAACGACTTAAATTCTGGCGGTCAGAACAATAACAACAACAACCAGGATAATAATGATTTGAACTCTGGCGGTGGCAATAATAACAATAACAATAACAATAACAATAACCAGAATGATAGTGACCTGGATTCAGAAAACTATGACAATCAGAACAATAATAATAACGGCAACGATATGAACTCAAACGGACAAGGCAACAATAACAACAATGGAAACGATGATTGTGACTTGGACTCAAATAACCAGAATAACAATAACCAAAACAATAGTGACTTGAATTCAAATGGACAGGAAAATAACAACAATAATAACAATGATTGTAACCTTGATTCAAACAACCAAAACAATGACAGTAATGACCAAGATAACAATGATGCGGATTCTAGTAACCAAGAAAACAATCAAGACAACAGCCAAGGAAATGATGATTTGAATTCAAGCGGATACAGAGAACCACAAGGATATACAGTCGAGTTTCTTGGTGAAACAATTTACGTTCCATATTCGCCAGAGCCTGGGAAATAACATTTCTAAAACGACCGACATGGTCGTTTTTCTTTGGATGTATATATTTTTATCTTTTGCAGATACTGGATTCCAAGGAGGTACAAATATGTACAACGAATTTGAAGGAAGCCATTCAATGAATCACACAAGAAATTCACATGGGGACGTAATTGATTTACGTGATCCAACTACACAAGAGATGAAAGAGATAGAAGAAATTGACAAACAATTCAAGCGTGAGCGTGCTGGGAAAATTGCGTTTTTTGCGCTTAGTGGATTGTCGCTTGCTATGGTTGTTACCGCAATCGCAGTTGGTGTTGGTACAAATAATAAAAACACAAATGCAGCAAATCCGCACAACCAAACCATTAACGAACGCAATATGCCTTATCACCAAAGATATGTTCACCCACGCACAGTAGGCGAGAACCCTTATCAACATCGAGGTATGGAAAATTACTATGGTATGCCACATCATAACCAGCATTTGCCACACCAAATCCAACAAAACATGCACAGATATTCAGGTCACGCAAATTTTGAAGTAAAAGAGGGCAGGGCAAATGTCGCCGCCGAATTGCAAGCACGAAGACGACAACAAGTTGAGCAACAAGAAAGAGCCGAACGCCAAGCAATTCGTGAAAGAGCAATGCAACAATCAATGGGAAGATAAAAACAAAAACGGTCGCTTATGACCGTTTTTTATGACCTCAGAAAAATCGCTCAACGATTTTTCATAAATACATTACATTAATGTCCAAAAAATGCATAGAGGGCATTCGAAGAATGCGACGAAGTCGCCTTTTTTAAATCAAGGCATTAGAAAGCGTTTTGCAAATTCTGCGGCAACAGTAACTCCGACTGAACATACCAAATTTTTCATTCCTGCAAGCATCCCTTTAATTATTGATTTGTCGGGTTTTTGTTTTTTGGTTTCTTGTTCCAATTCGGCAAGTTTGGTTGTGATTTGCTCTTTCTTTTCTGGGGTTTCGTTTTTAATCTCGGATTTTAAAAGCTCGATAAACTGGGTAACGTCATCAATATTAATTTTCCTGGTCTGGATAAAATCTTTGTTAAGTATTTGATTAAAATATTGTACTCCAATATCGCCACCAGCTACAGATCCATTAACTTGTCCGATATTGAAAATAATGTGAGTATCACCTTTTTTTCTGAACATATCGGTTTCATTCTCCTTTTGGTTTATTTTTGTATCAATTGTTTCGTTCTTTATTATATTATTTACTCGTGGTTGTTTTTGACGAGTCGGCTTTTCTTTTTCTTTCTGTTTGGCAGAAAGTTCATCTTGTATAACAGCCAACTGGGTCTCGATATCTGCCAGCTTAAATTTTTTTCTATCCAATTTAAAAGGATTGCCATAGTTAATTTCAAATTCAACCGTGATATCAAAGACGGGTCTTCTTTTCTTTTGTTTTATAAATAAAAAGTATTCATCATTCTTTAATTTGGACGGTATAAGATCGGAATCTTTATTATATAAAGTATTATATAGTTTGTCGTATTCTTGGATATATTTCTCATATAGTTCAAGATTTGATCTAGTATCTTTGATTGTCTTTTCCATTTGTTCTGTATTGTTTTTGGCAAATTCATTGATAAATTTATAGACACGTTTATCTCCGTATTTTTTCTCGTAATCTTGTTTAGAAGAAAACACTACTCTTACTTTGTAATAACTTTTTACTTGGAGGAACTGCGTTTCTCTGTTAAGGCGGCGTAGTTTAAGAATCGGCAGGCTGTTTTCTGTTAAGAATTTACTTTTTCTTATGGCTTTTATGACTATTGTAATTCCTGTTGCAAGCAAAATTCCTACGATAGCACTTGTAACAATACCGCCAACAAGTAAATCATGTTTAAAAAGGAAAGTAGCGCCAGAACCTAGTCCAGTAGGCAAGATCATAACAACAAAGTAAATTACACAGGCTTCCCATAGTGTATATGAATAGGATTCGAATTCAAGCTTGTCTTTCATCGACACAACAATACCGATAATAAGACATAAAAACAAAAATGCACCAATTACAATACCTGCAACCAATGGGAAAAAAGCGATCAGTACCCCGAGTCCAGCAAAAAAGCATAGATACAAAATCGATAAACCGAAAACAGTCATAATCTCATCAGTTTCGTGGTGCATACATCATTATAACATATCTTTTTTTAGATAAAAATGTTTTTATTCTTCAATTATGCGTAAAAATAAAACCGCCCAGAGGGCGGTTTTATATGACAGATGTTATCTAAAGCTCAATCTATTACTTCCATTGCTGCTTTGAATGTGGATTGGGTTTGGTCCCTCGCCTCGTGTGCCACTTGATATTCTGTTGCCGTTAAGTCTGTTTGAACCATTTCTTGTTGTCATAGTAATTGTAAAGTCTGCTTGATTTCCAACAATTTCAATTCGGTTCGATCCGTTGCTTGTTGTTGCGTGTACATTTTTGAATGCTCCGCGTTCTATTCTTGTGCTTCCATTATTTGTTCTTGTTATAACAGAGTAAGCTTCCGAATTAATTATACGAATTGAACCATTGTTCGAACGTGCTTCTATAAGTCCTTCCGAGCCAGTCACCGTAGCATTGCTGATTCTAATGGAACCGTTGTTTGAACGTGTATAGATTTGCTCTTCTGCGGTTAATCCAGATAATCGGATTGAACCGTTGTGATTAGTTGCTCTGAATTCCTGCAGTTCTAAATTTTGACCATATATACGCATTGAACCATTACGATTGTTAAGATGAAGAACGGTGTCAAAGTCTTGGGGAAGGGTGATGTACACACGATGTTGTACTGGTGTACCAAATCGTAATCCTCCAAACCAATTCCTTACTCTCCAGTCACGTTCCATGGTGAATGCAAGTTCATAATCTTCTATATCATAGCTTGAATCCGAATCGCTGCGAACCCAGTAAGATATTACAACTTCTTGGGTGTCTGCTGTTCTTACTACTAGACTTTCGTTACGCAGGTTGATTGTAATTTTGTCCTTGACATCATCTAATCCAAAACGTCTCTCGGTTTGGGTATAGCCTGGGATATTTGTCATGTCTGCCCAGACGCTGCTGAAATCAAAACGATATATGCTGAGCGCTACTATTCCACCGATTGCTCCGACAATAATAAAACCGATGAATATCCAATTAAATACTTTCATTTACACGTACCTCCTGTATCTGTCTTTTTTGTGTTCTTCCAAATAATTTTACGCACATCCATCTGATGAATCGGATTATAAGTCTTGTAAAGATTGCCCCGATTATTCCCATAATTCCAAGAACAACTAGCCCAGCCGACATATTAAGCACAACGAACGCAGCCGAATCACCATTGATTATCATCTGGATGCCACCGCCAATTAATGCAATCCCACCAAGTACACCTGCTGCAAAAAGTGAAAGAGCAGTAATAGCAAGAGAGAACACAACGGCAAGAAAAGCAATTCCAAGTGGGATTGTTACAGGCGTGCTGAATAACGCCAATATTACCACCCAGATTTTCCATCGCTTGTTACTTTTACTTACTTCTACAAGTTTTGTTTCCATAGCCTTGTATTCGTGTTCGCGCAGAACCCGATTTAAATCATAGGATGCCATTACCGTTTTTTCGTCTTCACCCGATTCTATACGGTCACTTATAAGTTCATCATAATAGGCGACAAGTTGGTCATCATTCGTCTGTTTCTTCAGATTGTCCAGAAATTTCTGCTTTGTCATTGTTTTCCTCCTTTTTCTGTGTTGCTGATTGTACAAAGCTGTAAATCCGCATCAATGTTTTTTGGTCTTGTTCGAACCCTTGTAATTTGTCAAGTCCCGAGCCAAGTATCTTGAAGTACTTTCGCAATCGTCCATTATGCGGTACTTCGTACGATTTAATCTGTCCACCCGTCTCCAGCCGTTTTAACACAGGGTAGAGCGTACTTTCCGAAATGGTAATGATGTTTTCAAGGTCTTTGATTATCTGCCACCCGTAGCTGTCACCCTTGGTGAGTACGGCAAGGACACAGATATCAATCAAGCCTTTTTTAATTTGACTATCCATTTATACTCCCTTATGCGTAATACTATACATTACATAGTATATGATGTCAAGAGGATTTTTTGTGCATAGTGCACAAAAAATCAGATGTACTTTAATCTGTCAACTATTGGTTGCCAAAAATCTTTTGGTGGCGTGGGTATGCATATGATATTATTGACAACATGGAAACAATAATTGAAGTTAAAGATTTGCGTAAATCGTTTAAATCAAGAAAATCGACCAACGAAGTTTTAAAAGGCGTAAATTTCCAGGTCAACAAGGGTCAAGTTTTCTCGTTACTTGGAAGTAATGGGGCAGGAAAGACCACAATAGTCCGCATACTTGCAACACTTTTAAAGTCGGATTCGGGTGAGATTAAAATATGTGGTCATGATTTAATCAAAGAGCCGAACAAGGTTCGAGAATGTATAAGCTTGACTGGGCAATATGCGGCGGTTGATGAAATGTTAACTGGGCGAGAAAATTTGCATCTTGTGGCAAGGCTTCGTCATCTTAAAGATTATAAGGTTCGAATTGATGAATTACTTGAAATGTTTGAACTTACAAAAGCCGCCGACAAACTAGTAAGAACATATTCGGGTGGAATGCGAAGAAAAACCGACATAGCAATGAGCTTGCTTGGAAGTCCGCAGATTATATTCCTTGATGAACCGACTACGGGACTTGACCCACAAAGTCGTTTAAGTCTTTGGAAGATAATTGAAGATTTAAAGGATGCGGGCACAACTATTTTCCTTACGACACAATATTTGGAAGAAGCAGAAAGACTTGCCGATTTTGTTGCCGTTTTGGATAAGGGTGTAATTGTTTCAAGCGGAACACCAAGGGAGTTGAAAGAGGGGTTGAAAAATCAAGCTTCTTATGAATATGAAAAAGACATGCCAACCTTGGAAGATGTATTTCTTTCCATTGTAAAGAAAAAGGAGGCAAAGAATGACTAGTACAAAGAAATATTTACGCGATTGCCATAACATGTATAAAAGATGTATGAAGCTTTCATGGAGAGATCCAAGTACTTTTATTATTGCTGTGATTTTGCCTGTTGTTTTGTTGGTTATGTTTACCTATATATTTGGTGGTGCCATGGACGAGGCTCACTTTGGGGTGTCTTATATTAACTTTTTATTTGTTGGTGTGATGGCGGTTGCAATCTGTCAAGGGTCAATGACCCAAGCGGCGGTCGTATGTAACGATTCTTTAAAAGGTGTTTTGGATAGATTCATTTCATTGCCAATATCAAGAACATCATTTATTGTGGGTCATGTTCTTGCCGCAACAACAAGGACTCTGATTGCAGTAGCCTTGTTATTCGCAGTAGGTTTCGCAATGGGTTTCAGACCCGATGCCAATGTCGGACAATGGTTTGGCGCGATAGGAATAATCATTGGTTTTGTTCTTGCTATGTCATGGCTTGGGGTATTATTTGGTCTTTTATGTAAGACTGTGGAATCTTCATCGGGGATGTCTGGTCTTGCACAAATACTTGTGTTTTTGTCAAGTGCGTTTGTTCCAACCGCAACTATGGTTGCCGCATTCCGTTATTTCGCAGAATATCAACCAGTAACACCCATTATAGATACCTTACGTTATTTATTCCTTGGAATAGGTGAGGCACGGACACTCGAGGCACTTTTATGGATTGGTGGCATTATTATACTTGGATTCGTTTTGTCATTCCTTGCCTTTAAAAGAAAAATTGCAAAATCGAAATAATAATAAAAAGACTCTTATGAGAGTCTTTTTTTATGACCTAGGAAAATCGTTCTAGATTTTTGTCCAATGAATCATTTCGAAAATGATTCAAGTTTTCGGCGTATTACATGAGTAACGTGTTCTCGTGCCGCGCCCAAGTATTGGCGAGGGTCAAAGTGTTCTGGGTTTTTGTGAAAGTGTTCACGAAGTTTTGCCGTAAATGCAAGGCGAATGTCGCTGTCTATATTTATTTTTCTTACCCCTAATGGAATTGTTTGGGCAAGAACCGATTCGCTTACACCATATGCTTTTTCTATTTTGCCGCCGAACTTGTTAATTGTTTCGACATCACTTGGGGTAACCGAGCTTGCGCCATGTAAAACAAGCGGGGTATTAGGAATTTGCTTTTGAATTTCGGCAAGTATATCAAGGCGCAGGGTAGGGTTAGGTGCCTTGTATTTAAACGCACCATGTGCCGTGCCGATTGAAATTGCAAGACTTGTAACACCTGTTCGTTTTACATATTCCGCAACAACGCTTGGGTCGGTGTAAAGACTGTATTCATTTTGTACATGTTCCTCTATTCCAGCAATTTGTCCAAGCTCGCCTTCGACCGATGCACCAGTTTTTTTTGCATATTCCACAACGCGTTTTGTCAATACTATGTTTTCCTCGAACGGCAAATGACTTCCATCAATCATCACACTTGTAAAACCAGCATCAAGGCATTCTTTGCAAATTTCGAAACTGTCCCCATGGTCAAGGTGCAATGCAACGGGAATTTTGATTGTAGACGTCGCGGCTTCCACAAGTTTCACCAAATAGGGCATGCTTGCATAATTTCGTGCGCCCTTTGAAATCTGTAATATAATAGGCAATCCCATTTTATCCGCGGTATTTACAACCGCTTGGATTAATTCCATGTTGTTTACGTTAAACGCACATACGGCACGATTATTTTTGGTAGCCCACGCAAGTAATTCAGATACAGTAGCAAGTTTCATATTGATTTTCTCCTATTATATAATATATAACATTTTCTTCGTAAAGGAAACAAAGTTATTTCAAGGTGGACAATAAAAAGGATAAGAAATTAATATGACAAAGAAAAGGGCGATATATATAGGGTTGGTGATTTGTTTGATAGTTTTAATTAAGAAGGAGCAAAGATTATTTTAATAATGATAAAAGCCTTTGACGAGTATATGTTTATGTTGATATAATTAATTATGCAAGAGCAACTCTTGTAATAAAGGAGATAACAATGAAGGGTGCGACAAGATTAATTGTACTAGCATTGATGCTTGTGGTAACAACAATTGTGTTGGTAGCATGTGGAAGTGGAAACGGCAATGGTTTAGATTCTGAATTAAGAAACAGAATAACTCAAGATTATTTTTATCAACTGATTAAGCCAATTGATGATAGCGTTAATATAAATGACTTGAAAATAGAGAGGGAATACGGTGTGTTTGAGGAGCATATTGTTGTAAAATTTAATTCTGTTATATCTTTCCCAGGTGGAATTGTGCCAATTTATATTGGTGGGGTCACGATTGATTGGGCGTTTGCAAATAGAATTGTTGTGTGGAGAGATGGTAGCGTATTTACGCTGGTTTACGCAGAAGAAAATAACCTGCTGTCACAACCAAATCTCAAAGCAATAGCAAGTATTGATAACACATTATTAAATTAAGGTAGGTTAAATGAAGTAACTTTATGACAAAAATTGTTGACGCGTATCTTTTTATTGATATACTAAATTTAAAGGGGGTTTATGAATAGAAAGGCAATTTTTGGTTTATGTTTGATTGCAAAAAGTATTTTAATTGGGATGCTCGTTTTTATTATACAAATTACACGGTCAGATAGGAGAGATTCAGGATTACCTCTAGAGCGAGGAGGTGAAGTATGGGATATTTTTTTTCCGCTTTTAATAGTCCTTTCCGTTTCGCTTTTTGTTATTGGCGCTTTATTTCTTTTTCTGGGGTATCGCAATAGAAAGAAAGGAAAAAAAAATCAAAGCAACAAGGGAAAAGTTGAATGAAAAAATTGGTTGTTATGGGAATTTCCTCATTATTATGTATGATTTTATTTATGCCAGTTTTTTATACACAAGAAATGGAACAAATAGAAGATTTAGATATAAATTTTAATTCACTCGCAATTGATGGTAACCATTCTCTAGAATATCAATGCGATTTTGGAATTGAACCATTTTCAAATACATCAATGACAGAAAATTGGGGAATAAGGAATATTCGTGCGAATGATGCATGGCAAATAACAACAGGTTCCCCATATATAAAGGTTGGTATTTTGGATACTGGGATTGATGCTACACATCCGTCGCTGAGAAATCTTATACATCCAGATCCAGATGGCGTGTTACATAGAGATTTTGTTTTATCACAACCACAAAATCCTTTAATAGATATAGAGGGTCATGGGACTCGGATGGCGGGATTAATTGCTTCAGATAATAATGGAAAAACAGGAGTCGCACAGAATATAAGATTGGTTTCTTTGAGAGTTGCTAATAATAATGGTCAATTTTGGATGAGTGATGTCTATGAAGCTGTTCGTCATGCCATTTATCATAATATACCTATCTTAAATGCCAGCTTGCAAAGTCTTAGCTTTTATTCTAATCTAGTCAATGCATTAAGAGATTTTGACGGTTTATTTGTAGCTGCGGCTGGAAATCGTAACAATAACAACGACAGCACAGCCAACTATCCGTCATCATATTCACATCCACGATACAATATTGGCGGAAATGTGATCTCTGTCGGTGCATCGGATGAAAATAATCGAAGAGTTCTTTATAGAAATTTTTTTGGGACTGGTAATTATGCTTTTTGGAGGGAGGCACGAGGTTCAAATTATGGAAGAACAACAGTAGATCTTTTCGCCCCAGGGATAAGTACGCTTACAACAAGGTCTGGTGGTGGTTATATCAATACAACCAATTGGATGAATATCACGGGTACCCCAATTTGGGGAACCTCGCTTGCCGCCCCCCATGTAGCAGGTACTGCAGCACTTATGTTATCGGTAAATCCTGATTTAGATGGTGCACAGCTTCGTAATAAAATTATGCGAACGGTGGATAGAAACTCTAATCTGCAAAACTATAGTGTCTCGGGCGGTCGATTGAATACGTATAGGGCGGTTAGCTTGGCTGTCGGTGGTACCTGGCACCAACCCCGTTTCACTTCAAATTCAAATGGTCATGGTGTGATAACGGCAAGTGGGTATTATGCTCCGCGCAGTCCGTTTGGTGCGTTTGATGGTTGGCGTGGAACGGTGGCGGAGGGT
>Ga0123352_10000407_pt1 | contig 51958 bp, 41 predicted proteins | sample TergutLab28metaG_FD_89700 | JGI IMG/M metagenome (GOLD analysis project Ga0123352, IMG submission 89700) | Labiotermes labralis P1 segment gut microbial communities from Petit-Saut dam, French Guiana - Lab288 P1 | ecosystem: Host-associated > Arthropoda: Insects > Digestive system > Gut ... | reverse complement strand
TAAGCAGAACTACGGAGACGATGTGTAGATTTCTGCAGTTCAATTAAATTGCTTTAAGTCACTCATACGTTAATTACATATTAAGTACAGATAATAACATTACAGAAACCACAAATTCCTGCCAGTTTTAATATGTATTTGGTAATCAGTAAGTGTGTAACAGCTGTCAAAGTTTCAAACTTCTCTGGCCATTATCTCCATAACCGTTCAACTTTGGACATAGGTGTTTTGGGTTACATCGGTATACTTTAACATAAGGAACACTCTCCCGAAGTCTGGCACATTCCTCCTGGGACACCCTGTATGTACAACAACTCATACAGATTCTACGTTACAAAGCTGCTGTACTCAGAGACATTCTGATACAAGACTATAAACTACAGGGACATAAATATCATGTTAAACAGTACCTCCTGTAGACCAGACAGGCAGGGATTTGATGTACTCTCTTCGTTTGTTGATATCAGATACCATGTGCTGACGGATTTGAGCTTTAATTCTCTTGTCTTGCTCTTGGCCTGCAAGGGCATAGTAGCCCATGAAGTCAAGTGGTAGACACCTGTTGTTTGGAATTCCTTTACTGAGACCTTTGTGTAGCTTGGCTGCAAAGATTTCCCGCACTTGTGGAATTTCATCCTGTGAATACATGGTTTTAGTTAGTTCTGCAGGGGTTTATAAATAAAACAAAATGGTGAAAAATACAGGATAAACCAAAACATTTTTCAACTTATGCAAAAGGTTTAAAGATTACAAATCGTACTGCATTAGAGTACCTGTTCATTGGTCACTCAACAAGATATTTTTCATTAAATTTGTTTTACATGAAGAAACATTTTAAGTTCATTACAAGACACCAGAAAAGAACTGTAATATGTTAAAATAACCACTGCACTGAATATAAAACACACAAATGGCTAAGAACTTACCTATCCAAATGCTACCCTTACATTCAAGTACACTATGTAAAAACTGTAACCAGATCACAACTGCCAGTGTTCAGTTTATTGTATGAACATATACGCAAGCATGTAACACAGTAAAACCTGCTTATAATGGTCAGAATATCATATGCACATTTATTGGTTTGAAATTAATTCTTTTCTGATCAAAATCAGAATATACTCTCTGAAATAAACTTCAAGAAGCAGAATATGGAAAAACTTTCTCTGAACATTCAATCAAACTGTTTTCTGTTAAATTCTTTTTATTCAGTCTCATTTCTGTTTAAATGGTTACCATATATCACAGATAATATTGCCTGGACAGCACTACACTCTCTGGGCCAGAGAAATTTCCTGATAAGGCCAATGTCTACTTCATTGAAGGTCCTGGTAAGACAGGTTTCACTGTACTAAAAATTATAAGATGCAGCAAATGATTAAAATGCAATCTTACAGTCATTAGGAGGGACAAATGGTAAAACTGTTCCGCATTGAACTGGTCACCCACTCCTTTCTGCTCACAGATTTTAAGCATTGCACAACCAGCTCCCAATCGAAGCCACGCCAGCTCTGCTTTACTGCATTAAAAGAAATAACAACTGAGTACAATGTAGACCATATTTACATGAAAATAAGAAATGAGTAAAATTCAGATCACATTTACACATGAATCACTAAAATTAATGTTGCCCGAATGAAACCTGACAATTTCTAATGGAGCTTCCATTTTGGATTACCTTTATTTAAGCTTCAATGTCCATGACCTCACTTCAATGATTTCAAAATCCTTAAGTTCTCCATTTTAAGGTTTCATTCATTTCAAAGTTGTAACTTGTTATCTCACAAGACAGTCTTAAGAAAAATTTTAAAAGACAGGACAAATAAACCTGTATAATATACACAGCACCAATCATACCTAAGTTTTCCCTGTTGCAGCAAGTCACCCTGATTAACAATAAATGCGTTCAACATTCTGAAAGTCTTCTGGGCTGACAATTCATCTGCTTTTAGTCCAAGAAGCCATCGAGCCATAGTCTTCAGTCCTTCAAGCTGATAACATGGTGATAACAATATGGATTACAACATGTTTCAAACAGATCAAACTAATAACAGCATTTCTCTGTAACTCATTTTATGTGATCCACTACAACATGGAAATGGTCGAAATACAAAACTGTGAACTGAATTCTGTCAACAGAGTGTAATACTTGTCCCAAACCTTGAACTTTAATCATATTAAATAGATGGGACATACAATAACCTTGACAATAAGAGTTCATCACCAACTTGTATTCATTTCAGTTCACACTTCAAAACATACCCACTACATAGGAAATCAAAATCAGGTTCGTCTCACATACCTTACACCGAGTTTCTTCAGGCAGCTCTTCCTCTCTGCACCATTCTACTTCACTGCCTAAGAGATGTGAACTATTTCCACTCTCCCTCACCAATAACTCTTTTACAACCTGTAATCGAAAATGGAAGAGACATAAATTTTCATGAAAATTAAATTTATATGCAAAATGAATGCATATTTATTACACATTATACTGGGTTAAAAAAACTTAAATAAAAAATTAATGTGGTCCCATTATAGGCAAGGTGTGGCCCAGGGGGTGGGTAGAGGTATAGCTCTACTCTTCCATGACCGCAGCACTAGAAGGGGGTGAGTGGTAAGCAGCACGCCCTAGCCGCACTTTACCCCCAGAAAAGAACCGGTACCCTTTTTACAGGAGGCTGGGTGGGCCCCAGGGCCCATCTGGACGGGCGGAAAATCTCATCCCCATTAGGATTCGATCCTGGATTGTCCAGCCCGTAGTCAGTTGCTACACCGACTGAGCAACCCAGCCCACAAAAAAGTTTAAATATATAAGTAAAGTCATGAATGGGATACAAGATATGGAAGTGGGACAATGCCACAAATTGGTTTTATGACCATTTTCCTTTAGGAGTTGGGACAGAAGCTATTCTGTAATTTGATGTAGCTATCACTGATTGAACAGAACATATTTTCAGCAGTGTACATCTCACAACAATTACAAGGAATAATGGACAAACTGTCTGTAGGTAACCTTATTTTTTAAAGAACAGGTCAAACATATTCCAAACTTTCAGCTACAAAATATGCATTCCACACTACAACTGAAAATACATAACATATGCCTTTTTTGAGATCATGACTTGACAGACAACCCATTAACCTGCATAACAACTTCAAAGGCATAACAAAGGCACACAAACAGGTATCTGGTACAAAAGATTTTACCACAAATGTAAATCAGTATAAATAAAAATCAACTTCATAGTCTGCTGTTAGGGGCAAAAGGGATATTTCAAAATCACAGACCAAACTTCGGCAGCTTTCCCATGCATAAAAATTTAAATACACATACAATAATCTGAAGAGTTGGCAACATTTAGTCAAATATCATACCTTTAATAAACATGTATTTAGAAGCATGGTCATCTGGCACCATGTTGCTTGTTAAATGTGTATCAACATTTCAAAAGAACCTGCCACCTCCACCTTCAGGATACAAAATACTTCTTAAAGAATATCACAACACTGTGTCATGTGCGAACTTCATATATCACACAGCTTGAATTTATTATAAATTTCACACACCTATTCTGCCACAGTGACTTTATCATACATGTCTGTTTACATCTGAGATATAACAGAACACAATTCAAGACAAACCCTTATCAGACAAAAAAATTCAATAGCATTACCTTCCGGGAGACTATATTTTTTATGTGGACTGGATACTTGTCAGGCAGGTTGTATGCGACATGCCCCAAAGCAACAATAGCTGTCCTGAAGTGTTCTGAGTTTGGATTCAAATTTTCCTTTATTCTCTGTAATGGGAAACATATCAAATGTTTCAACGAGTGATCAAATTCATTACCATCTGTGACCAGAAGGTTCGTCACAAAAGACAGCCATGAAACTCTGTCATAAGAAACATGAAATCTTGTTCAAGCCTCAAATCCTGTTTCACTGTGATTCATTTTAACATTAACCTCTGACATGTGGAAACAAAGTGCACAAGTGTGTCTAGAAAACTTAAAAATAATTTCTATAATTCAGACTTCCACGAAACCTTAAAAAGAAGTACTGGATGGTGAAAGGGTGTATTTACACTGAACATAAGATTTTGATCTTTGGTATCCCAAACATGCAGCTTATACATCACAGTTTACAGACTTACACACTTACATGTTCTTGCCACTCTCATGCAATACCATTAAACAATTACAATATATATATATACATAATGCTGAATTTTTATCTTAGCATATTTTCCTATGAAAACTGTGTACTGTTCTGCCAAACCCAAGGAAGGAAAACTAAGAATAAAACCTGGCAAGGGTAAAATTGCCCTCTGATGGGACTGAATCAATATTTCTGAAACGTGAAGCAGGTGTACAACAAGAAAAGAGACAAGGAGGATTCTAACAGTAGAAACTAAAAAAGAATCTATCTTACCTCTAAAATTTCTGAAAATACTGCATCCTGCCCATGTGCAAGATTAACATATAGGCAGCGAATAGCTTGTTTCGCTTGTTTTGTTGTACCAGTTACAGCAAACTGCTTGCAAACGGGTATCAACTCCCGCATAAGATCACCAAACAGCTCTCCTGCAGCAACCCAAAAAAAAAAAAAATGACTTCCATTCTTAAGCAAAAATTAAGATTACCTGACATAAAACTTGCATTAAAATTAGATATGTGACATGTACCACCACAGAAAAAGTAGAACTAATATTTTCTTCACAAAAGAAATTGTTTTTGTTAAATAAAATGAGATGAAGTGGAATAAAAATTTTCATCATTTCCAAATAACAGCACATCAAACAAAGAGATTCTAGTGTAAGGGACTGCGGAAACTCATCTTCTAACATGCAGAAGTGTCAAGAATACCTAAGTCCACATGGCAGTAGTAATAGTACTGTCTTACACAGAACTACACTGCCTTAAAGACGTTTATGTGGATTCTGTTACAGTTTTATAATCCCCGGTGTTAAGTTTTATGTAAATTAAGTATGGTCACCTATACAGTGTGAAGAATGACATCATTCATGAAACAGCAATTTGTCACAACCCATGTAATTCCGCAAACTGAAACTCCCACATTACTAGACAGGAAAAACGCCATCTGTCAAAATGTTGTGTCCACAAAAAAATTGCTTCCCCTTTATTTTCATAAAAATATAATACGCTTAAATGTTGGGCCATTAATGATCTGTCAAGTTTTTTTTTCTGTCTCCTGTAAAACTGTGTATCTGTGGGTTACAAGAAATTTGTTCCATGAGCAACAAGTAAAGTGTAATAACCTATGAAACATTTGCACAAACACTGACAAAGGCACATAAAATAGATGTGGCATTACCATTACCTAAAATTACAGCATTTAAAAAAAACAGTATTTATATTACTTTTCCAAAAAACCTGTAAAAAAGGTGCCAGCATAACTATGAGCATTATATTTACCAATTGGCTTGTATTTGCCAAGGAAGGTGAAAACAGAAAGAACCAATGGTGCCACTGTTTCATCTTCCATGCTAAGAAATGAAGTAAGATGACGAAGAACGTCTTCGTGTAGAAAATGACAAGGAAAAACAAACGACAGCATCTGGAAAAATAAAATGGAAGTAATGTTAGTAACAAGTGATAGGTAAATTTCTGGATAGATTAGATTGATGCAGAAGAAACATGTATGATTGATATATGGGATCTACCCTGTATGAATCCAGGTAGACAACATGCCATTTTGTTGTGTTTCATGGTTTCCTCATCCCTCATAATCATACGCTAGGTAATGTCTTAAAACTGGTCCCAGCAACTTCCTCCCTCAACCCTCCAGCATCCCATTTCCTACATACTGTACCCTATTCCATTCAATGCTACAAAACCCCAGCAGTTCAAACAACATGACAAAGACAGCTGCGGACACAATGACTGACCGACCAACCAATCAAACAAACATGTTACTTCAGCAGTTGTTTTGTTTTGAACTATGGTTCAACCACATAGTAATATCAACAGATATGAGAAATAAAAATTTCTGTTGAAAAAACTGTACAATCGTCTTACTGTATTAAGAGTCTAAATACTATACCCCCCCCCCCCCCATTACAGGCAAAAATGAAAAACAGACACCTTCCATCAGGGGTCCTCAACCAGCGCCCCCCAAAAATGCGATTCAGAGATAACTTTGAACGCACCTGTCTGACCACATCAAATGATATGGTAACAAATTTCAGGTGTGGGAACTTCGGTTTCCAAAAGGTGGCTTGACATAACTCCCAGGCTTGTCACAATGCATGGTCACAGATAATGTGAAATAAGCTTCAGCAGTTGCTGATCTAAGGACTGAATTCAGTAACAAGTACACAGATTTCAAATCAAATTAAAAATCAATGAATTTGTTTTCTACCCCTTTCACTGTACCTATCAATGATGTTCCTGGCAACATGCAATTAGAAATAACTGGTCTGCAATGGAATTGTGGCCTTAAAAGAAACCACGGTCACCTTTGATTTCCATTCCAAATATTTTGACATGAACACTCTTCCAGAAATTCAATCACACGCCCTGCAAATGGTTTCCCTCTTTGGAATTACCTGGCATTTTTTAAGGAAGAAGAATGTTAAATACACAACAAGAACCCAAATAACCAACACTCATTTGGAAATCTCTGTGTAAAGTGCTGCTTGCCACATTAAAGCTAATACAGACAGATTAGTGAAAAATAAACACCGCCAAACTTCTCACTAAAGATGAACAATTTTTATGCTTGTAAAATGAGTAAGACAAGTCAATTAAGAGTAGTAAGAACAAAACATATTTTTAGATTTTGTGCATGTAATTTTTTTTTAACTGACTCTAAATCACTCTTGAGTTAGCATAGCTGTTGCATTCTTTTTTTTGAAATATTCTTGTTGAAGAAGGTACACAATAATAAATAGCCCATAAACCATAAATAAATAAAACTATCCTACGTATGTTTATATAGGGAAATATTAGTGGGCATACTCAGCAATAACATACAAACTTTACTTTGCAAAACGTATCTGTACATAATCTTTTTACCATTAAAATGTGGACCCCTGTCTTACTTGAAGATCTATACACTTGTACTGCGGTCTTCTAGTTTATGGAACCACAACGACTTGAAAATTCCCACCATCTGTTTGGTGGAACATACAATCAAAATCTTCAGGGCCCAGCGTTTAAGGCAAAGAAGTGGAGGGGTTGTATATGACTAGAAATGTGTCTATTCAGAACAGCCCCATCTGGCCAATAGGAATCAAGCAATAGCATTTTGATAAACTGCCCTTTTGCAGTCATAGCAAGGTGACATGGATGGTGACCATTAAAAACCTGGGAGCAAAGACAGATAGCTACAAACATGGACCCAGGCACTGCCCCAACCCAGCCAACCTGGTAGCAATGATAATGTCTGGGTTCAGGCCTGGTTCAAATGACACCAACCAAACATTACATAAAACACTTCAGGCTTTTTCAGTGTCATTCCTTTTTCATAGTGAGGAAATTATGTATATTCATGTTAGTCATCTGCATACAACATGATCAGGAATTAACACCTAGCAGAGACAGATGTGATGATATTTGGGCTTTGCAAACTGACTGGTGAGTTTTGTGCGAGTGCATGTGATTGTAACGTGGGGTGTTGAGAATTTATTCAAATAATGAGCTTGGGAAACTGGATTCAGCTGGGATCTGGAAACAAACTCAGTCTTGATTTTCTTAGGAGTTTTCACAATTGACCCCTCCCACAAACATTCAAATTTGGTGTCTGACAGCAACCAACTGTTCCTCAATAACAAATAATATTAATGTTCCTTTACTGCCATAATAATAATTCAATCAAGGATTACTGACACTTATGTATTCAAAGAAACACACGACATGAAAAAGCAGACTGTAAGCAGACTGGGTTTCATTCAGGCTAGAATAAAAGTAAGTCTGTTTCAGCTGTGTACTGGTAACACAGCTAATGGTAAACTATGGGATCAGGCCAAATGTGCCCCAGGCTGGGCCACGTAAAATTCTAAAATCTTGGTCCACGCAGACTTCTAGACAGAGGAGGTTGAGTACTGATGAACACGAATAAATGTCATATATAGAATCTATTCCACATCTTGCATTTTATACCAATGGCTTTTTCTTACATTGGGTAACTACATGCCAATGACTTACACAACACTAATCACTAAGCATCATAACAAAGCCGGCTTCACTGTTCAACAAAACCACATGTGTCTTTGGCAAATGAAGTATTACATTATTTCTCTTAATCAGCACACAATGACCATGCTCAATACATGTTTAGCAATTTAAAGCATGTTTTACATAATGAATATTTAAAAAGTGACTTCCTAGCTCACACCAACATCCCACCTACTTTACACAGGAAAATTAGTTAATGCTCCTTATGGAAGTTTTTTTTTTATTCAATGCCACCACATGTCCTTGTGGACTTCATGGTCCTCCCTCCTGGGCATGGCAGGAGTGTAACTGACTTCTGAGGTTGGGACGCCCATGAGGCGCAGTTACGTTGTCCCGATGATGTGAGTGGTGATATAGGAAGATGCAGTGCCAGGAGGGCTCTTAAACCTAAATTCTACCAACCTACCCAGACCATGGTCACCGCGGGAATCCTCCCCTTCAGGGAAGTTTCCTATGGTAGAACTGGGAATCGAACCTGGGACCTCATGATTAGTAGTCAGAGACTCTGACCACTAGACCACAAGGCTGGTCAAGGGAAGTAATCCAACTTCATTGTGATCATAAAAAAAAAACACACATTATATACAGTGGGAAAGATCCACCTGTTTTTACTGTTAAATCAGTAGGTGTATATACAGTGACTCTGCAAACTAACGGGACAAAAATATTTCTACATGCATACCACTAGAAGTTTCAGGCCTCTCTCTCCCGCTGTGTTTGGATGAAGTCCAACCTCTTCTATGAGATTTCCACCTTTTAAACAGTCTTCTATATAGCCAACCAGCAACTAAAATATACACAATATAATTATATAAATAACAGATCTGCAGAAAATATACTGTACAGGAAACAGCACCAGACCTGTTCTAAGTCATACAAGTGGGTAATAATACAAAATTACATAACATGTACTACCCATATGAGATCTTGAATAAAAGTTAAGCCAGAAGTCAAATATGGCCAGAACAAATTTGTGTGTACTGATGATCATGTGTAGATAAAATGGAAAATCAAAATGTGTAAACACAGAAAATTATAAACAAACATGCTGCATAGCTGGTAACACCAATAACTTAGAACGACAAAACAAAATAGCAGAAGCAAATAACGTTACCTTAAGAGCCTGATGATCCACCATAACAGAAGATATTCTCTCAAGCAGCATTTTGACTGTATTATAGTATAAGTTTGTCATTACAGGTTGACCTAATTTCTTCAGAACAAGACTCTGAAATTAAATACAGTGCTTCATAAATCCACTCAAAGTACGTCAGATACCAAAGAAATGAAGTTAATACTTCATGTATGTCAATGACCTTCAACACAATGTTAAGATAAAAACCACTTTTACCTGTGTCTACTCCAGAGTAACATAATAACATCTGCACCCACAAGAAAATATTTTGAAAAATATAGGGCACCCTTTCACAGCACAAGATTACTGCAACAGTCACTGAAAGTAGCAGTGAGGGAATGCATTTCCTGGACTTGTTTCTGCAGCCCTGATGTGTGATCTCCCATGATGGCTACACTATCATATATCTGACCCACTAAATCAGCTTCCAAATTTCATTCTTTTACAGTACTGACATGGTTATAGAAGCCTCCAGCAGATATATCAGCAGTTACATAACAGAAAAAGAGGAATCACTCCTCTGTGGTGCTCCTTTGTCATTAACACACATAATGATGGTAGATATTTAATGTTATATACCATACAACTGTCTTCTACACAATAAAATTTCTGGATGGTAGAAAGTTATGACATAATCATAGCATCCTACGTTTCATCCAGCATAAAAAAGTCAGAACAAAGTCTGCATAATCAATTTCCTCCCTGACGGTATCTTAAAGACTGCGGTAATAGCGTATTAAATTATTCTGCATTACAGTCAATGACCCATGAAAAACATCTGTCTCTTGCAGTGGTGAAATGCAAGAAGAATGTCAGATTCAGTACAAAGACTAAGCATTTCACTATTCATGGAATCAATAGATCTGTCACACCTCTAAATAGCAATTGTCATTTTGCATCTAAATACCAGTTGTCATTTTGCAAAGACACAAATGGGACCAATCAGCTGTTTTAAAACACTGCTCTTCCCTGTTGTCTTACTGTGAAACTTCTCAGACACTTGCTACTGCTGATCCAGCTGATGGTCTATTCTTGTAAAGCCAAAAGAACAAAGCTGAAGCCTTTGATGCTTTCTCTCTATTAACCTTTTAAACGCCAAGTTAAATCCCATCTGCCATCTGCTTGCATTATTAGGAGCTCACCATATTCTCCATGTTAGCAGGATAAGGGTTAAACACAATATCTGTAAAAAACCTACCGTGGTGTCCGCACACTCCTTGCAGCTAATGTCAGGTCTTACAATTGTCTCCATTCCTTGCAACAGTGCAGGGTCCCGCATAAGATTGACTGAGAATTTGGTAAGGAACTCCTGTGCCTTGACAGGCTCAGGTAGAAATCGTGAAAGTACAGTGACTCGTGCAGCCATTTCTTTGTCACGCTCAGCACTCTGGGGCCGCCGATGAAGCTCTAGCCATTCTGACACACTACGACGCACACTGTAACAGAAGTTATTGCAATGTTATAGGCAGATAGGGTACATGTGAATAAAAATGTACACACACAGGGGTAAGACAGGTTTGAAGAGGCAGACTATGGTGACCAGGAAAAATCTGTAGAAAAAAGGGAATATGACTTTCATACAATAAAAGCAGAACAGGTTAACACACTGAAAACTTATTGTGTGATTACTGCAAGATCTTCCATCAAACACAAGGAACATAAAATCAATACCAGAACTTCATTTTATAAGTGCACACTTCATACATGTGTTCATACCTGAAAACTCTGACTTCTCTATAATTCTGAGCATTTTTTACATTGTTGTATGACCTTCATAAATACAGGTGTCTACAATAATTTCAAAGTCTTCACAAAATGGGCTCACATGCTAGTAAAATTATTTATCATGTTCAAACTTCTGGCCTCCAACGAGCTGTTTTAATGGACTGAAGAGACGTAGACTGCTGGACTTTAAGTGTGGACAATAACGGCAGTGTAGAGGCACAGTTTTGTTTTGGACCCTATATTGCCAGGAAAATATCTGGTCAAATACTCACTCCTTTTCATTGTCACTATACCCATCCCTTGTGAATGGATTCTTGCATGCATTCCTTTCAAAACCCTAACATACCATGAACAGGTATAAAACAAACAAACAAACAAACACAGTGTAACCCATTTAAACAACCTTACTTAAAATATTTCCACGCCCAACAAGTTAGGCTAAATCAGTATTACAATTTTCCCACACAAATAACATACACATTGCCCTTTGAATATATTTCCCACTTAATCAGAGCCCTGCTTAAAAAGGACAAAAAGTTCAAAATGTAACAACACGCTCACTCTCTTAATATGTTTTTCACATCAAGTTATAAACAGTTTTTATAAGTTCCCCAATTTCTAACATAATGATGATGTCAGTTCCTACATGTTGTTTCCACATAAATTCCACATGGCTTAACATGTGACTTAATTAAGAGGAAAAAGAAATGTAGAATGAGGGAAAGGAAAATGACTGAGCTGTTTAAAATAGCTGTTTTTATTCCAGCAATCTGAAAGTCGTTTGTTATTAACATTATCAATAGTACATTCTACTGAGGTTTATATCATGGAGGAAACATATTTCAACATTAAACTGAAAGATATCAGAACATTTACTTGGTATGATGCTGAGAAAACCACAAATAAGATATGTACTGCACTGTGTAAAGTTTTCTTTTGACAGTAATGTCTATAGTCTCCTTGTTCTCAGTTCTCACACTTGTTTAAACAAGAACCAAAGGATTATAAACATAGGGTAAATTTTTTTCCCTGCCCGAACAGTAAGCTCCCAGGCAACGCTCTGCTAGTGTTACATCATACGCAGAGTCTTGGGAGGTTTAAATCAGTGAAGGAAGCAAGAAAAACATTTGATGTGATAATAACCTTTAGTAAGTCTAATAAAAACTCACAAGTTCTACAGCAGATACTGAACATGTTGATCTCCTGACCAAATGCAATCTGTATACAGGCAAAGCATATTATTTACTCTCTGGAGTTCTTGCCCAGAAATTGTTGTAATCTCACAGCAGGCATGCACTGCACACCGAACACCAATTTCTTTTATCACGAGGGAGTTTGTAAATAAGTCCTGGATTTTCTGCACTCCAATACTGATTGGTCTGAGAATGCACCTCCCCACATAATGAAAACAGGCCTCATCAGTGAAAAACACTAACTGTGAATCAACTTCTCCATCTTTTACAGACCAAAGAAACAAATTACAAAAACGTATTCTTACAACTGGATCACGTTCCATCAAAGCATTAACTACTGTTGCCTTACATGGTCTCAGCTGTTACAGTTTTGTGGCCATTCATGCAGATGTTTTTGAAATACTTATCTCCTGAGCTGAGAAATTTTCTGCAGCATCTTTCAGCACACTCATATTTGAAGTACAGCTGCACTAAAAACAGACAATGTTCAATGGCGTTCCTGAGTTGAGACATGCTGTTACATCACTAAAGGATTGAGATGCATTTACCAGCAACGAACCTGATGATTCATAACCAAAGTCCATTATCACCAACAGGTGCAGTTAGACTCCCTTTAGAAAACAGTGCAACAGACCTTATATGGCTGCCTAATTAGGTGCGGTATTTTTTCCTATATTCCTCTGCTTTAATGCCTTGTGACTTTTATTTGTGTGGAAGTTTAAAAGATGAAGTGTATAAAACAAATCCTCACACTCTGGAAGAACTAAGAAACAATATCCACTGTGAGATTTCAACAATTTCCAGGCAAGGACACCAGAGAGTAAACAACACCTTCTGCATTTGTACTGAGTGCATTCAGTCAGGAGGGCAACATTTTCAGCATCTGGCAAGTTTTTATTACACTTTCTAAAGGTTATTATCACAGTGAATTTTGGGTGCTTATCATTCAAGAAGAACAAAAAGTGACCCTATATATTCCAAATGCAGTAGCTGCTTTGCATTCTGCATTAGCTTTCATGCTCATTGACTTCAAATTGAAACTCACACCACATACACATTCAGAAATTAAGTTTCCCTTGGACTTTGCCAGAAATTCATGTGAAAGATTGCCAAATAATGCCATACATGCTACTGAGATCCATACTATGTGTCACATACTGATTTTGGAGAATAGCTGTCTCTGAGAAACGTAAAGTGCAATTTGGACTTCATATGAGTAGGGGTTATAACTGACCAGGACACAAAAATTAAACTGAGAGTAAACCCAAAGACCAGCCATACATATATATATATACACACGTACATATATAGGAGGAAATCAAAGGTTCGCACTAACCAACAGTGTCATCAGATGTTGGGGCAGTCGACTCCCACATATGTTGGGCCCGTGGGAACAATTAGACCTACTAACTGGAATATTAGCCAGCCAAAATATGGAACATAAAAGTATATATATATAAATACAACAAAGCAACACATACACAATGACAGGAAGCAAGAACAAAGCAAACCCATAATTCAATTAAACAACTATAGAAAAATCATAATAACCAATGTGACACCCCATTCAATTAAAGACTATCAGGTGGCAATTGGACAGAAACTATAGCAAACAGACCGGGTGTGTGTGTGTGTGCAGGTGCCATCCCCAATCAGACCCTTTACAGAGTGACATCTCAAGTCATAATAACACACAAACAAAAATAGTTTTACCCCCAGCCCCATTGAGCAATGCCCATATAAGGATTGAAAAGGTAAAGGAACAGCAATCTGCAAAAATGTTTTGATTCATAGTGCCGATTGGTTCAACATCTTTCAGTGTCGACCTGACACTGAATTTCATATGTGATCCAGCAGTTCCAGAAAGGCAAGACTTCCACATCCGGCATTAATTTTATGCATTGTGTACAAACATAAAATTTCATGATACATAACCTTGTTAATGGAAAATCTCTAATTCAAACATGTGGAATGTAGCAAATAAAATGAGAAATGCAAATTTTACTTACGCTAGCTGGTGCTTCTGGAGTTCAATAAAAGCCTTTGTGGCATTTTCATCAATTGTTCCTAGTAAGTGGTATAATTTCTTCATGCGTTCTTCTGCAGGAAGTTGGAATGGAACCAAACATGTGTTTAATAACCTCTCTACTAATAACCTGAAAAAAAGAAAGTAATTTGCAGCTACAGACATTTTATGACCAAGAGTTGCAAGCAAGAGAAAATGCGAAGATTAAAAATGCTTAATCTACAGCAGAAACATCATCATTCAACTATGTGAAGATAATTTACTGACTCTTAATGTCTATGCATAGCACAGAAACAGGCTGATATATTTTAAGGATTGGAACTATCACTAGTATTCCTGCTTATACTGATAAAACAAAACGTCTATGTTACGGCAGGTCTGTCACATCTAATTGTATGCATACAGGGATAAATAAAAATTGAGCAAATATAATTATGTGAGCAAAACTGACTTCCATACAACACCTTACATGCTCAGTTACAACCTAAAACTGATACCTGGTTAGCATTCAGTACAAGAATCCAGTGATTTATAAAACAATGCAATCTAAGTACAGTCTCCACACAAAGCTACTTTACCTGTCTTCCATGCCAGTCATGTAGTAACCATGAAGAATTTTATCTTTAATCCACGTCACTGCTTTCTTTGTTGCTTGTGGTACATCTGCATCATTTAAGTGCTTCTTATAAATCATTGCCAATCCTGTCATGGCTTCCTTTCGTATCTTGAACTGCATGAAAATAAAATTTCTGAAGATTAAAATATCCCTGAATGTCATTCTTAAATAGGCAAGTTCTGCATTGCATCATAATCAATCTTTATTTGAGTGATGTCATTCACTCTACTTGTCAGCTAATACAAAATTAGCTTTACACAACAAACAAGTACTTCATTTACTTGTAGGTGGTAAAAGAACTCAGTCCATCCAATGCCATTTCAATTCACACACACACACACACACACACGTATGCACATGTGTGTGAGTGTGTGTCTAGTAGTGGCTGCAAGAAACTGCATAATTTTTTAAAATTTAATCGCTAAAAAATCAAGAGTTTCTAATATCAAACCACCATCACTGAATGCACCAGTACTGTCCTGCAACTAAGAAAATGCACATTTATGTGCAAACTCAGGAAAGTGGAACCAGAGAAAATATACATACGCACACTTTTTGACACCTCTGAAAATAAGACAACAAGCACATCCACCAATGGGGTAAAGGAATCAATGACTTATTACTCTCTCGCTGAATGCAAAAATAAAAACACAAAATCCACGCCAAAAATTACACATTTGCTGCATCACTACCAGCCTGATTCACCAAATGAAATAAAGCAGATTTCCTGTTCACACTAGTGATATCCTTTTCTTGAAAACAATTTTGACAATTATATAACACACATAAACACACTGCAATAACTAGTCAAAGCACCTAGCCTTCTTATACCACAATAAGCACCATAAACATTACCTTCAAGCAAACTCCTTACACCTTTGTAAGCCTAGTTAACTCAAAATATTAACCTTCTTATCAAGTGTCCTCTCCTTGACGAACTCGAGAAGATCTTCACTATCCGAAACAACCTCAAAGTCACGTCTCGCTGTTGTAACTATAGCCATGACAACTTCATAACGAACATTTTCCTCTGAGTCATGTTGTCGCATCTTCAGTGTTTCGGTGATATCACGACGTAACTCAGGATGATTCAAAAGGAAATGCATTGAATACTGCACACACTTAGTACGGATGGCAACACTGATGTCATTAAACCTGCTCCCAATGAAGAACAAAATCATAGGTGTTATATTAAATAATGTTTCACATAAAACTGCAGACTTCAACAACTGTCTACAGATTTCGAGCCAAACTCCAGAACACAATGGGGATGGAATGGTAACTGGAAGAACAGATGTCATAAAAATATTAATTTTCATAAGTGGTTATAATACACACATTATTTCCAAGAAATTTCACACTGATACAAGATAGTTTTGGATATTTACCTCTGTACTATTTATTAGAATGCAAAGCACAACAAAATTCAACAAACGTGGGCTTTTTGAGAAAGAGTGCCACACATTCACAAATGCTTTCAGCATCACCAAAGCAACATGCTCCTGATTATGCACCATAATATAAAAGCAGCATCTATAATGTACATGTAGACTAGCTATGATCAATTCATATCACCATTAATGCCAATCACAACACTCCACACTTTTATACAGAATGATAAAATAATTCAACAGAAAGACTTCAGGCTTCACAGACATCTGCACATGTGATCTACAAGATGAAATATGAACTACAAACTAAAAATTTCAAATTTCTTCACACACTCAAAATCATTCTTGAAGAGTTATCACACAATGCTACATAACTGCTATTCTGACCACGTAGCAAGGATTTGTTGAGCCTGTCATCTTGCAGGGAATTTATAGCACACAGGAAGCCTCATATAAAATTTTACTTTATGTTCCATACATACATCAAACTTAACAACCTTAGATAAATGCATTATTAGTCATTACTAGACAACAACAGTCAACATGCAGTGTGTGTTTCAAAACTTAAAGTCTACTACAGCACCCAATAACATGCAAATTCATGGCAGCCACTTCAATTTTCATCACTTTCAGATTACTCCAGGTATTTAATTCCAGCATGAAAAGGTTTATTAACGTCAGAAGAGTCTCCTAATATGAAGCACATATCAATTTTCATCACAGACATCCAGCGCTCCTTTGAAATTATTTCAGGGACTACAAACACATAATATGGGTTCCATAAGTCTCTCTTTTGATGAAGACAGAAGTAGGCTAAAAACATACAATACTACATAAAGACAGAAATATGTCATACAAATTAATTTCCATGAGTGTATAGTAAATATGATGGGCAATGTACTTTTAAGCATGACACTGAAGTGCGTTCACTTAACCACTGTTGCTGTAGAAGAGCAATAAGTTTTACTTATTATGAGTGTGTCTCTGTAGCCTCAGTTATCTAGCACGCAATGTGTATGTGTCGTATAATAATGTCATCTGTGGCCTGTCTGGTTCTACCACATTTTTTGACATTACCTCAATTTCAGAAAAAAAAGTTACTGACTATAAAATGTGTGCAATGATTTTCTCTATAACTTTTGTCTGAAACAATTCACATTCTAAGAGGTCAGCAAGATACTACCAAAAATATACATATGTCTTCATGCGTAGTGCCTGTTATTCTTGTCAGAATTTAAGGAAACTAGAATTTTAACAGACTTTCAAATAATGCTAAAATATCGAATTTCATGAAAATTCATCCAGTGGGAGACAAGCTATTCCATATGGACAGACTGACAGATGGTCACAACAAAGCTGAAGTCTCTTTTCCTTGCGACATGCCTAAAGCAACCTGCACATAACACAATGTTAAAAATGAGATTTTAAAAAACAACTCTCACCTTCCAAGAAAGGCTTTCCACAGTTGTGTATGATGTCTTGCAAGGTTAGAATCTCTTTCACTAAACATCCTTGCCAAAAGAGCAACTGCACCCAACCGTTCAGCCTCTTGAGCTGATTTCAACTTGCATTCAAGTTGTGGTAAGACTGCCAGAAGGACACTGGGACATATATGGTTGAGCTCATAGATGAGATCATATACTTTCCCACAGATTCCAAGTCCCTTCTCTTCTTTACCCAGGATGAGTACATGATTGAAGAACTACAACAGCAAAAACACATTTTCAGATCAAACTTATATGAAAGTATCGCAAATACTTGGAGGAATAAACATGCAAATAAAAGTTAGTCTACTTGTAAAAAGCACAGTAATGCAGACCACACAGCTACTTTTCTGCAAGATTTCTAATGTCTACACAATACTTTAAAATTAAACAATCTGTGTACAGTATGATACCTACTGTTTGTATATATGGTTCCAGTGTGTCACTGCACTTCACCACAAGTTCCTTAGCTAGGAGATAAGCATTCTTTCGTTGCGACTTGTTGGGCTCCACCACATTCATTAAAATTATATCCAGTAGTTCGTTTGACACTATATCTGATTCAGTTATGAGTGGGCACAGTACATCAAGCATGAAGCTCTTAACTTTTCCAGAATGTTCATCACTGTAAGTAAAATTATGAAATTACAGTCTATGAGGCTTGAGGCTGTCACTGCAGTGTTGCTAAAGATTCAATTCTTCTGGGATGCAAGAATGTGTCATTGGGTGTGTAGTTCCAATACCTAAACGACTATATCCTAAACGAATAGCATCTTCAATATGAAATTAGTTACTAAAACTAAAGGTATATGAATTTATTTACAGTACACAAGTGTGAACAATTATTGTAAACAGTGACATCTGAAAGAGTAAAAAAAAAAAAGTATACCGTTCATTAATGCATTTTCTTTCATATATTTTTAACTGAAATATTTTAGTAGCTATAATTCCATCAGTGCTGGTTAAAAACCCTGCTCTAAAATCCTGCCATTTGACCCACATCAGAAGCCTCTAAATGTCCAATAAAGACTAAACCAGGTGAAGTGAGATATGGTTAAACTTGACAAACATTGTGAATAAGAGAGAAATAGTATTAACAGCAACACATCCAAGAATTTACTGCTTAATCTTAACCCATTATCTGATACACATTTCACATACAGGGCTAGTCCCCACTGCTGGGTTTTGTATGCCTTTTATGTTCCGTGTATAACACACCTACAATTCCAAAAGCTTCTTCAGTTTTTCCATGCATGGCATTGCATTGTATTTTCTCTGCCAGTATTCACCTAACTCTGAAGTAGGCAAAAGGAGCCCAAATGTTAATATTATTAGCATCGAACTACACTTACCTGACAATCTTCAAACACAAAGGAGTTTATACCTACCTGACAGTATTAAACAACAAGGTGTACAGAGTCCACACTTACTTGACAATCTTAAACATGAGGGAGAAAAGGGCACAGAAGATCTCTTGACAATCCTCTAGCTCAAAACACATGTTAAAGCTTTTGACATATGCCAGATTCTCCAGCAGGTAAAAATACCGTTTGAAAGCCGGATCTTTTGGATCTTTCAGGCCTGACAACTGCTTGATCAAGAAGAGGAATATCGTCTGTAAAGTAAAAACTGAAGCTAGGTAAAACATAATGGATGTTGTCTGATGAAATGGAAGAAATGTTATGGTAAACCAAAATTTTTCAATAATGTATTGCAAAGATTTTATAGCAGTATATTATGAATATTCATAACTTATAAAGAACCATACATATAATTCACAAAGACAACATGGCTTCCAACAGTTCAACAATGCCATAATACTAACCACATGACACTTCTTACAGTCAATCCAATGAACAATTTTGCTTTACAAACTGCGTTTCATGTTACTATGAGAGTAGACTGTACTGACCACAACTTGTAAGGTTTCACAGAGGTAAAGAACTGGTGAATAAGACAGGTACAGAAAGCACCATCTAAAGGTCATTTGGTGTGAGCACCCAGGTGGGAAATGCCTATTTTTCCTCATGATCAATGTGTTGCATTTTGTCTCATGGTGTAACAAAATCAAGGGCATGGGGTATGGAATTACACATTTAGTGGTAAAATATATCACACTTTGTTTGGAAATTTGGGTTCCAATTCACTTCACTTTATTGTTGCATTCAGAGGTATTTCAAATCTGGAACCAAACAGAAGTATGGGGTTCTGTTTACACGGTCATTACAGATGAAAGTGCATTCACTGCAGCTCTAAATGACTGACACCCAAATAGATATGAAATTCAAGGCACACAACATTTTGAAAAATGTACAAGTAGTATCAATGACAAGAGTGACAATTTCTCAACCACTTGTAGGACTACAAAGGAAAAAATAGCAAATCAACAAGCAGCCAATTTGGAATTATAATAGTAACAAATCCTGCTACAACAAAGAAGAGTTACATTTTCTGGTCGGATGCACCTAGTGATGATCAGCAGTGTCAGGTTGAGACATGGGGCAGCTGCAACAGACTGGCACTTCCCAATATGGGGTATGAAAGTGGTAATACAGTAAGGCATTTGGCTTGGTGATAACAGAAAAAGAGAGAGAGAGGGTATGTGACAAATGACCTCAACCTAAACAGACCGTGGCAATGACACTTAAGTGACCAAGCAGTGAACACAGGCACAAATCCTAAATATGATACAGTGGAAATGACAAAAACATTAAAGTGACCCTGGAAGTAGCACACACACCAAATCAGCAAGTAATGGCAAAGTAAGGCTGGTGAACCAACACCATGACAGGCAACAAGTTGAGGAGCAACAGTTAATTGCAGGACCAGGTAGCAGATGGTGAAACAGAGAAGTGACCTGGTACCCAGCTTTTTGATCTGTGTGCAAAATCTGAAACGGATGATCAAGCAGAAGGGTTAGGACATGGAAATCTGCAGTAAGATAGCGGGGTAAGAAACAGAAGCACAGATTATAAGTGACTGCATAAAAAGTGGAACCACATTATGTATGCAACTCTAACAATGATCTTCTAAGTATGATATGGGAACAGATGCAACAAGACAGAAAGCAGATGGAGGACATCAAACAAGCACATCAAGACAGGAAACAAAGGACACTAGACAGACAGGAAAACAAATCCAAATTATAACAATAAATAGATATAAGGCTAAAGGAGAACAGAACAGTCAGCTAGACAGCACAAGGAAAACACAGCTGGGAATTCAGAAAATAGAAATTTAAAGAAGACAGGATATAAGATAAACGAAAGTTTGGTCACACAAACTGAAGGAAAACAAAAAAACTATTACACGCAGGTCATATGCTGGTATAAAAAAAAACAACACGAGATCCCTGTTGTGAATATGAAGACTGCAGTGTAAATTATGAGTTGTGTCAACAGATGTCAGGAGTCAGACAAAATTAGATGGGACCAGTGACTGAGTTCCTTGAGTAAAGACGTAAAGTTAAAAAAATTTTGAAAATTTTCACAATAAATTAGATTATGAAAGTGGTAGCCGAGGAAATCTCTGGTACTCCCCCCCAAAAAAGTGTGGAGGCACATGACAGAAATAACACCTGCAAGCTGAGGGAATCAGCTCCAAACTAGCCACCTTGACAGCAGCCATGCTAGAAATCTTTCCAATGACCACTGTATATCAATAACAATGAAAATTACAGACATACTAAAGTACCATCAACCAGTGTGGGATGACAGTAACACTGAGGGAGTAGGTAACCTGTCACAAACACAAGAGCTTGATGAACAAGGAGATGGACAGTGTGTCACAGCAATGTTTTAAATGAAGTATCTGTACCAACATTTTCAGTTCATAATATGAAGAATGTGTTCATTTCTTAATCAAATCAGATGAATATTTCTGTCTTAAGGCACCATCAAAACAGGTCAGAGTTTTGTTAGAAATCCTGACTTGAAATGAAGAGCATTCAACCATAACCCTCAAGTACAGAAATTTCAGGTGATGCTTGAAAAAAACTAACTGTATTAGTTCGTCCCAACATAGTTACCAATGTAAACAGATACTTAAAAAATATGTTAGAATACAGATAGTAAAACACCACTTTAAAAAACCATTGGCAAAGTGAAATACATGGAAGTAGGTCCCTCTACATTACACCTCCTATGGGACCTCTAGTACATACAGCCATCCCCAAAGTTACTTGTGCCCAGATTACAGTTTCATTTTAAAAACCACAACTTCCTCACCTGATATAAAACTAATCATATAATTCAAAGTTCAAACATACCTCATCTTAAGTATGAAAAACCATACTAAGAATGAAAATACTGACAGGATCTTAAGTATGACAAACCATACTAGGAATGAAAATACTGAAGGGATCTATGCAGGAATCACATAATATCATTCAATGAGATAAAATATTCTAACACATCATAAACCAAGTTAGAATAAAATTTGTGCGGCATACAATTCTCAAATACGATATGGTACGACTAACTTAACCTTGGTGGACCATACATTTATACACTACCCATGTTAAGCTTTTTTAAGTGGTGCAATTACATTGCACGTGACAATGAGAAATTTATCCTTGTTAAATACAGACTACTTATATACTTATATCTGGTTAGCTAGAGTTCTGGTTCTTCTGTAAACTCTATACACAACCCACAATATCTCATATGTGTGTGAACAAATATGACCACACTTTCAGATTGACATTTCCATAGTATTTATGTTAAATTTGTTACAAGAAAATGGTAGGGAAGCTACAGAGGGTACAGATGTGACAAGCCTGCCAGACATGACAAATTCAAATACAATGACCATTTTTCTCTCCACTACGGTAAATCACCTTACAGTATCCTAAAAAGTATACACATTAACATACCTTAACTTGCTCTGGGTCCTTATAAGGGGCTTCTGGTGCATAAACTCTCAGAACATCAGCAATACAACAGGCAATTAGTAGCTGCACATCTTTACTTTGATGCATCAGGAAATAATCCTCAGCAAGATGGAGTGCCAAGGGTATGTACTGTTGATACATTCCCTCATCCTGCCCCATTGCTTGTAGCGTATGAGCCAAAGTCTAAAAGCAAGAGGAATACATTCTGTAAAGCCCCTAAATAAGCTTTTAAATTCTGCTAATTTACACACAACAATTACAAAAATTATGCATAACCATTCAATTGTGTATACCATTACCTTGAATAAATGCATTCATTTAAACTAAAAATGCCAAAGAATATATTTCTTTACAAGTTTTTTTGCGTTCCAGAGCAGTACAAATGAGGTTTCCATTTTTCCAGAACATGAAGCCATGTCACTTAGTGATCGGTTCCCGACGATTCGGGACGTGGTCTCGAAACGTCGGAAACCGATTACACATCATATCCCAGAACAAACGCCTAAATATACGCCGTTACAGCTACATTATTATTGCCAACGATGAAAAGTATAACAAAAAGTGATAACCTTAAGTCGTCGTATAAGCTCATCTGGACCTAAGTCATCCGTTACAGGACGACAACCTTGAGGGTAAACAATATCGTGAGGCATGATGATGACAGCGAACGATTAGACGATCATTTAAAACCTGAAATGTAAATTACATTGAATAAATTACTTCCGAAAATGACATTCCTATTCTTGATCCATTACTTTCATTACAAAGAAAAATTACAAAACATGAATATGCAACAAACACATTTGTCACCACATCGATACTACGATCAAAGACTGTACAACAGTATTTTTAATATAAAAAGTGAATACTCAAACAAACCCTGCCGGACTACAGCAACTGTACAGTACAACAAATTGTCTCACTGCAAATACAGCATCAGACCTCTGATAAATTGAGAAGGGTGATTTGTTGCCACCGGAAATTAATCACACACACCAATTCCTGCAGGATTCATTGTTTATCACATACTATTCTCAACATAAAAATATACATAAAATGGGTACAACATTCAAACTCTCTTAGTGTTCGCTGTAAAAAGGCAACTATAAATGCATGTCAAAGAAAGACGCGCAACACCATAACCACTGAAACTGCGGGAAACTACTTCCCGGTTAGCCACGGAACGCGTAAATCAGGGGCACCAACCAAACCCTTACACTCTCTAGCCAAAGTAGTTGTGGTCAAGACCCCCCAATAGGAAATATTTTCTCAGGGTTACAGTATAAATTATTATAACTAATGCTGTTGCTGCTACTACTCTGATGCTACCACCAACATCATCATACACAGATTTGATTTTTTATACTATCCGTACTGTTTGTTACTCCTGAACACTGGGACATACTTGTGTATACCAATTAACTTGGCTCTCTCCAATAACGGTGGGGGAGAGTCACTGCCCTTGAATCATAGTGTTGGAATTATAATAACTTTTCTCATACTCTTGGCAATTAGAGGGAGAATAACCATAGCAATATAAACACATAAAAATACTTCTTCTTCTTCTTCTTCTTCTACATTTTCCTCTTCTTCTTCCTCGTCCTCTTGACGTCTGTGAATTTTTTGGTTTCGAGGTGTCACGGATTACTTACTATATATATATATATATATATATATATATAGTAGTAATGTAATAAATAAATAAATAAATTTATTTATTTATTACATTTCGTCAATCCGCAGAGCCTCAGTGGCGTTGGGTATGAAACAAGTCTTTAAAATTTTTTTTTAAAATAATGATTATCAGTTGTTCCATGCTCAATACACATGTACACAAAAGATATCATATAACATAAAAAGTAATGTACATACAATTTGTATTTTCCTATCATTACGTAAAATGAAGATATAATAATTTAATATTTTTTAGCAAAAAACATGTGTCATATCAGACATAACATCACGAGTCTATATCAGGTGTTCAAGTATTCTTCTAATGAATAGAAAGTGTTATCAATTAAATATTTTTTCAATTGTATTATTTCTTGTTTGAGACTAATTCTGCAATAACGTCCAAAGGTTTGTTATATATTTTTATACTGCTATAATAGCCACCTTTTTGATACATTGTAAGTTTGATTTATTGCTTATTAAATTTAATTTATGTCTCATGTTTATGTCATAAACTGGAGAATTAAATGTGTAAATTTCCAATTTTGTTGATTTGAACCTCATCAGGGAAGTATGTACTGAGAGGGTACAGTTAGTAATTCCAATTTTTGAAACAATATTTTGCATGTTGTCCTAGCACTTCATCTGGTCATAATTCTAATTAATATTTTTTGTAGTTTGAAGATTTTTTTTTTCCTGATTTCCCCGACAATGTGAAACGGTTCTCATTTACAACATACAAATACTTGCTTACTTACTTACTCCGTGGAACAGAGTCTTTCTTGAGAAGCCATCCAGTTTTCAGCAATTTTAGAAATTCCCTCCACATTTTATGGAATCTGGAGGTTCATTACTGGATTCACAAGTGCCTGCCACCTGTCCCTACCCAAAGTATCAGTCCAGGTCTAAGGCTTCCTGTGTGAACATTTCATAACAAGATATGTTTTTACAAGTTGTTAGCAGCTCGCCCAACCCCCAAGCTGGGGGTATACCTCTTGTCAGCTGTCTATGACTGTTTATTCAATATATTTGCAGCTATCCTCCACACTGGAGGCCATTCTTCCATCTGCAACATTAGGACTCACCATGCCATGGTGACATGGACGCACTTATCAAGGAGAGCATGAAAATAGAGTGGTTATGTAATGGTATGTTATTACATGGATACATCAACCTATCAAGGTAGCAAACACTACTTATTTGAGGCAAAATTTTGGAAGCATGATTCTTCCAATTTATACTTATGTCAAGTTCCACTCATGAGAATTTAATATTATTAGTCCCAGCAGTTACCTTATTTTGGTATGTAATATGGAAAGGCTCATTTTGACAATAACTTGGAGTAAATTAGCTATATTTGTCTTTTCTACATTACCTCCACAATGCATTGGTTACTGCAGCTAGTAATAGCCAATCGTCAAGGAACACCATCTTGCACTCATCAGCCCAAATATTATTGTAAAGAGTTATTTTGCCCTCATGTAATATTGGTTACAAGGATTCATAACATCAGCACTAGATAAATGTCTAATCTTCATCACCTATTATCAAATTTAACAACATATCAAAAGGGAACCCCGTATTTTGGCATCAAGGTTTTTAAGAAACTTCCTTCTTGTTGGCTTTGAAAACAATCTATATTTAATTTTTATTTCAACCAACAATGCACAATGCATATATTTTTTATTTTATCAAATTATATTATAATCAAACTTACATTTTTTAATACATTTGTATCATACTCAGGAAGTTCCAAAGTTATACGTTGTTAAAGTTACGTAGTTTCTATACAATTAAAAGTTCATATTAAAAATTATCAAATTAAATATTTATGCTGTTGTTAATACAATGTAGTCTAAATGATTTTTACACTGTAATTTGTATCAGAAGTATGTTTACATAGTCATGCATACAATCTGGATATTCCTGTGTGCTGGGGTGGTAAGTACAAGAACTATGTAACCATAATAAAGTACAACTTTGGAACTCTCATAGGATGATACAAATGTATCGAAACATGCAGGAGTGATTATAATATATATTATTGTTAAAAAAAAAGTATTGTGCATTGTTGGTTGAAATAAAAAACTATATACAAGATGCATGGTACATACATAAAAATAAAAATAATCAATATTTAAATTAATTTTACACATAGATGAATAGTAATAAAATGTAAAGATCTTGGTTTATTACTTTCACTTTTTTATACGAATGTGTTGTTTCCTTGTAACAATTTCAATAGCCCTGATTTTTATTTATCTACATATAATTTTTTTTTAATTATGCATCCCATTGTGTGTTTTGAACTCTAAAGAAAGGAAGAAACAAATAACCATCGAACAAAGTTTTTTATACAAAGTGTTTCTACATCTGCAGATATCAGTGAGAGCAATGGGTGGTTGAGTTTTTGTATGATGCCTCATTCAACAAAGTGTTGAGTGTTGTGTGGTGTTTTCCTATAACATCTCGTACATATGGTTATAGGAAAACACCACACGGTACTCAGCACTCTGTTGAATACAGTATCATACAAGAACTCAACAACCCGTAGCCCCCACTTCTGGAAATTTTAACAGTTTTAATTATTCATCATTTATCTTGTAAATATACAAGAGTTGAAAGTATTGTAGAAAAATAGGAATTGTGAATAGATTTGTAAAGTGAGATCTCACATCTAGCAGTGCAATATATATATATATATATATATATATATATATATTCCTAAATATATTCTAAAAGCCAGCCTGATGATGACCCCAAAGGGTCAAAACATGTACCTGTGAAAACACTGTGTACAAAAAAGTTGTGTTCAACGGTTATTTTTTTCCCCCCTTTCTTTACATATAAATTTTATTACTCATGCTTGTGCTTTTCTAAAACATGTCTTCATTTTAGCACTGATTGTTGTTCAAGTACATATAAATTTTATTATTCATCCTTGTGCTTTTGTAATATATAGCTTGATTTAGATGTATATACATTTTGTATATTATTAGAATTTTTTTAATTTTTAATTTTATTTTATTGTCCAACTTACTTTCTGTTACGCACATAATTTAACTGATTTTTTAGCCCAGTAAGGATCTCTTGAATGTAACAATAAAATAAGTGAACTACAAGTCTATGGATGTTGGTGACTACTCTGGATTCCAAATTGAAGTAATTTCCAATTTTGACACTTTTCACATTGCTTTACAAGTAACAAAGACTGTTATGTTACTGTAGAAGGACCAGCATAACCAACGGTGTTATCAGGATAACTTTTTGACCCCTCTATATGGTGTACCAGCTGATTGTGCTATGCAATGAAATGAGTTAAGCCCTTTATATAATGTGAAACAATGAGGATGGTTTACTGTGCCTATTTTCATTCCATTATGAACACTGAATTAATATTCTGGGGGGACTCTTCTCACAGTGCAAAAATTTTTAAAACACAAAAGAATATAATTGGAATTATTACCGGTTACAGAAGTAGAGACTCATGTAGAGATTTTTTTCAGAATCTAAAAATTCTTCCTCTTCAATCACAATACGTACTATCACTTCTCTTATTTGTGGTTAAGAACAAAAATAAATTCAAATTAAATTCTGATATGTCACATAAATGCTAGACAAAAATGTAACTGCCACCAACATTCATCAAATTTATCACTATATCAAAATGTGTCTGTGCAAGTTGCATAAAAGTATTTAACAATCTCCTGCAAAGTATCAAATATTTAAGTGATAACCCTTAACAACTTAAATCATTCCTAAAGAATTATTCATATGCTCACTCTTTCTACTCTGTAGAGGAATACTTTAATGTAAATAGAGAACAATAAACCAGCTACTACTATATGTATTTAATATTTCTCCTATATCCAAGTTGTTAACCTGTTGTGGGTTGGCAGAATGCAAATAAATTCAATTCATTTCAACACACCTGAACTCATCCCACTACCAAGGTACTGCAAGCTAACAGTTCAAATTGGAGAAATCAGCTATCACAGATTATCCCAGGGTTTGATGCATTGTTGTATAAGAGAAGTTGCAACTTAATGGAGATTATGAAAATGGAAGATCACTGCAATGGGCCTCTCTTTTATCTTAGGATGTGGGGATTTATGTGGGTATAGTTTTTCATGTAATTAATAGAAGTTGCTCATGTACACAATCAAGTCAGGGTTGTGTACCAAATACTGACTCAGAATAGCGAGGTTTCAAAACTGCAATAAAAATTTGAACTGCTTAATCCTTCACATTGGACAGCTCACTTGGTATGTGCCAATCAGCTCTTACCTGCCACATAACAAAATAACTCTTCATTTCAAACAGTGTTTGATGTTGAGACGAAAGAAATCACTTTCAGACAAAATGTTATTTTAATTAGTACCAGCAGTACCCATGCTCACCATAGTACTATAAAGTTGTAAACAGTATATGGTTACTTTCTTTTCCAAGTGTAGTGACAAGGCATCAAACATAGTTTTGGCACTGGCATCTAGATACAAAATAGACCGTTGTGTGGATTCATAACTGATCCCCAACATTATGTGCATTTTGAGTCTAGAAATTTTCTGACAGATTACAGCAACCATGTCCAGGGGCTACAAGGATCTGTTGCTACCACACGGATTCCAGTCACCAATTAATTCTGTTCTGCCCTGTGTGACAACACTAGCAGCAATAATGAGTGAAGTTGGCAGGATCAATTCTTCTGCACGACTTAACCATACAGAAATTATGGAGTGTTCAAACTGCTATTCCAGAGTGATTTTTCACAAAGCCAGCAACCCATTTTACTGAGCTTTGATGTGGTCTCTTGGGACTACTACTTGTTTAAATCTCAAGAAAATGATCAGTGTTCTGAGGGAATAAAATGTTTAGAATGATAATGGCATTTATTTGAGTCACTTCTGCAGGGTCCACTGACATCAGGCAACCTTCCACCAACTTCTACTTTTTTACATACAAGCAGGCTCTTTTGTGCATGATGAAACACACTGACCCCAACACCCCTATAAGCCCACAAGCATGTGTGACCAATTCATTTAAAACTAACACTCGTATCTACAATAAAAGTACATTAATATCATGCCATTGCCCTGTACTTGATTCAAACAGCACACCAAAAATACATGCATCTAATGCAAGGTTTAATGCAGAAATATTTTTGCAGAATATAAAACAACACTCTAGCAATGTGAAAATGCTCTCTTAGCTTTAGATTTGATGTCAGTAAGTAATGGACTATTGGAGCTAGCTATTTGAAATTTTGCATGTAGACATTATGAACACAATTTTGCACTATGTATGAAGTATTGCTATAAGCCAAAAATTTCAAACATTGTGATATAACATATTCAGAATGTGATGTTAAGGAACTTCCTCACCAAAATGCAATAAAATAATAATAAAAATATATACGACTAAACAATTATGCAACAGGGAAGTTTTATGAGTTCTGGTTGGAATTTATTTTTATTTACCAGCATTTTCAGTAGCTGAAGCTATATTGACTGGTGGAATACTAACCCCCCCCCCCAGTATTTTTAAACTCCAGAAAAGAGTTGGTCACAGGGGACCACACAAAAAGCATTTTTCTTGTTTTTCATGTTAGCTGATGTTTTTGTTCATATGGAACTATAATGAAGTTCATATGAACATCAAAATGTTCACATCCACAACCAATATAAGGATTACTTTCCATATGACAATTGGGCTTGTTTCTGTTTGCACAAATGTTTGATTCCTGGCCACATTTTCTTACATGACCCCAGGCAGTACTCTGCAGAACCATAGCTGGGTAACACAGCTCTAGACAGTCCATGGATGATACACAAATTATATAATACAGGGTCCTTACTTTATCTGAAGTATTGTCAGCTACATAGTGTATGCTCACATCCTTCACAAAGTGTAGTCATCTATATATGATGGCTGTGGTTCACAAACTCTACAGTACAAATCATGAAGCATGACTGAACGTTTGTGCTAGTACTTCATTGTGCGTACAATGGAGAAACAGGCATTGCACTTTTTCTGTTTAGCAATGGATATTCAGAATCTCAGAATAACAGACAATGGTCTGCAGAAAATCCTATATATTTCATGAAGGCCATTACATGTTATATGAGTGCAAAAAGGATCAGTGGGTCAGTCTCTATGACAGTCTGATCGTAAGAGACCGGCAAGACACTGCAACAACTCAGACCAGAAACAATTCTATGTGTTGTTTGGTAGTGTTAATCTTTCTTTAAGAACCTATCTCATCATCTGCCAACAATATATCATTGCCACTGTGTTGGAGCTTACTACTTAAATCATTCAACAACACATTTGCATGAATTACACTTCCTGTCAGGGAACCTAGGCTGATGCTCAAAAGAAACTTTGAAACACTAGAATTGACAATACTTTCATTTCATGCCATGATTTCAAACAAACGCAAATACAAAAACATTTCTTTGGTGAAGAGTAGAAGATATCTTGATTTTATCTGGGTGCTTCATTTTCACAGTGAAAAATATAATGTTGGTACCACACATTAAAGTCATCTCGTTTCTTTCACTGTAGTCTATATAATGTCTCAAAACAAGTAACTTGAGCACATCTGAACTACCATAGCTACAAACTGTTGGATATAACGCTTTGTGCCATTCTTTGTAGCACTAGTTATAGCTACATACATTTGAACCATAAGGCAAAAACACACATTTTAAGGTTCAAAAAAGGGGATGAAAAACTGTATTTTCCACATCTTTTCCTTATGACATGTGACAGAACCAGTAACACTTGGCAGATAACTTTAATTGGTATTTGTGAGAACATAAAGAATGCCCAAAATAAGAAACCTACAGCTGATCACAGCTTAGTTGCTTTCATGCACTCCAGGTCTTATTTTCTTAAAAGCCAATGACATAAATGTGGGGTTCTCAAAATATATGCTCATTTGAAACCTTTCTCTGGTCATCAACTAATGACCAAGATCACTTAGGTCTTCAGTTCTTCTGGTTCAAAGCTATGGAGAGACCACACATAACTGCATTTACCTCAGGTGGCAAAACATATGATCTCCGTTGTCTCCTACCTTCACTGCAGCACAGTAATTGAAGAGGGTGAGCATGAAGAGGATAACAAGGTTAAACAGAACAGAGATTGGCACCTAAAACAGCTGCAAATCCACTAAATTACAGGGTTTTAAAGTACATCTTCAAGAGAAGGTTCACTAGATCAAACATAAGATGAACCACGCTGACCAATATCTTCACGGATTGTTGACTGGTGAAACCGAATTGTGTTGAATCAACTCAGCAATAACACGTCCACAGAAACTGATTCTAGTATTGACTTGTTCTTGCGTGTTTATACCTCACAGTAAACAGTCTCCACTATAAAGACCAAGTGGTTAATCCCACAACAGAAATAATCAGCTTGAGAATCATACAAAACACACCAATACACTGTGGGGGCAAAACATGGAGTTTTGACTATCAGCAATAGCAGCAGATATATTAAACTCTGAATTTGAAAACGTTCACTAACACAAGCGCTCCTGTTACATCCAACTGTTTCACTTCTTGGTCTCTGAATGATACATTACCACATATATTTTTCACTGTTACCTCCCAACTATATTCATATTCAGACCACTTAACCTTTTCCTCTACTGACCCTCTATGCTGCTAGACATTCTTCCATTTTACCCCAGCACCCCACTTAAGGATTACTAAATCTATCTTACCCTAGAAATCTCTTCATTATCAAATGATTCTCCAATTTCATATCAGAAACTCTTTACATTCAACGAGCTGCCACTATTCCAGATTATTCCAGTGACCCTCTTCATTTTTACCCATCATACCTTAACTATTTCATCTCTTACATAAAGGTGGGGGCCTTGAAATGCTTCTCAATGTAGTACATAAGGAATTATGCATTGCTGAGGCAAATGGAAGTTCACAGATTTCATAATTTCCTCAAGAGGATGGAAGGGTATAAAAATCAGTCAAACAACTTGCTGAAAGTGTCACATGACACAGAATTGCAGGGAAAGTTAAAAAGGAGAGAAATGTAGCTCACGAACATGACTTGAAAGTGTGTTTGAAGTAGTACTACTCACTTCTTGATTTTTTGCTGTTTTAAATACAAAGCACTTGAAATCACCTTTTTCCAAGAAACTGGCACTTTCTTGTTCTTGGCCATCATAAGCCACAGAAGGCCACTCTAAGCAGGGTCACTTTTTTAACTTCAAATGTGTGATACCTTAAAAAAAAAAGTCTAAGCAGGGAAAACACACATCTAGCATGGGATATCAGTCCATAAATATGATGGCCATACCTTTAATAACTAAAGTGTTATGCTAGTCACTTGCTGAAACACACTACACTACACTACTTCAATATGAGACCTACCAAGGCACATTACATCTCAGTTGAGCAATTTCAGGAGGAGGTATGGTATGGTTTGATGAGATTCTGGTCAAGTGTGTGTGCAAATGCAACAATGTCAAAAGTGCATCATTTGTGATTCTCTTCTTTCTTGAGAACTGACACTGGGGAAGAACTAACTTGGAACAGTAAAAGAGTAATAACGTAACATCTATTAAGAGTAACACAATAATTGTTCTTTTTTCTATTAACAGATCACTACAGCTACAAGTGAGGTACAATAACTGATTCCACATTTTCTTTCAATGACTTCATTTGACTCCAAAGCTACAATAGTAATAATGACAATGTTTTGTTTCCATTGTATGTACTAAAATACAAAGAAGCCTATAATAGCTGGGAATTTCTGTACAATATACATTTTGTTTTGTTTAGAAACTAGTTCTCAATGAAATTATGTACAACATTATTTACAAATTATTTCACAAGACTTACATTATTATATATATATATATTTATAATATAATCAATCAATCAATCAATAGAACTGTGACAATATAATAATAGTATCTTAAAAAAAAATCTGGTGAAAACGCTCATGCATCCATAGCCCCGACTTCTGACATTTGGCAAAGGATTAATTAAAATTAAAAATGCACCAATTTCCCACAATGCCACTTGAATGAAGAAAAAACTCACTTTATATAATATATATATATATATGAACATATGGTTGTGGTTTTACTTTACTATTTCTCAATGAGTGTACATTAACCATTCATACTCTTACCCATACACACATACACTGATGATGATGATGATAATGATGAAGATAGTGGTGGTGATAATCTAATGCAAGAAACTGATCACAACTCGAGACTGGGAGGAATAGTTTTCCAACCTTTGAAAGTTTTAAAGAAGACAGGACACACATTTCTCCTTGAAACTCACATCAGTTACAAATTATTTAACATCATCTCAGTAACTGCACACACTTTCATGTTTCCCCTGTATTGTATGCATATATATATATATATATATATATATATATATATATATATATATATACACACACATATATATATATATGTGTGTGTGTGTTTGTATATATATAACGTAGTAGATTCAATTAACTCAAAATTAAATCAACCATGCAAAGCTGATACCTAATTACATATTTACCTAAAAACAAGTCCGCTTGCTATATACATGTATCATTACTTATACTTTTGTACAATGTTTATATAATAATAATAATAATAATAATAATAATAATAATAATGTGTATACCCAATACTTATAGAAGGGCTTTCAACAAAAACAAGTTTAAGGATAGAAAAACCATGAACTTATTTCAAGCAAATTTATATTTGTGTAGTGTGATCCGTTATATGACCACAAATTCAAAATATTATATTCATAAAATTACATGCCCCTGATAAATCTGCTGTTAAAAGTAATTTACTTTAAACTCAACCCAACAGATTATCCTCAAATACACACAACATAATGCCAAGGTCATTAGGAGTGAAAACAATCGGGTTCACATACTGAAATATGTAAAACAAAACACTACCTTCTTGAACCAGTAAGAAATAAGCAATGGGTTATTCTATTCTCTGTTAACGTATCTGGGTTCACTGGGAAAATTAGATACAAGTTACAGCAATCCAAGAAGGGGCGAAGAAGCTACATGCACACAACACAAAATCTCGTCCACAAATACGCAAATATGCACATTCACAACACGACTCTCCACTCATGCATGCCATAAGTTAAGTCTCTTCTTCCACAAAATTAAAAACATATTTATATATATATATATATATAAAATCTTTCATGTAGTCCACCACAGAAAACAATTTGATAAAAAATGAACCTCAATATCTTGACACCTTAAATTTCCACCTCCATTCAATGGCAGGGAAATCATTTCAGGAAAATCAAATTCCTTAAAATTCAAACAATCATGTGACTATTTTGTGTTGTTCCATTCATTTATACCACTCTAGTGGAAAACTAAATATAATGTATCTTGTACTGGCCATCATAATACACTAATTATGCCACCAACCCTAAACCACAAACCTACATTAAAAGGTGGAAAGGAAAATTTAACACCGTTACTGTAACTTTCAAATCACTTTAAACATTCACTCCTAAACATGAAGACTTCAACAACACTCTGTGCATTCCACTTTAAAAGAAAACACAAACCTGTTCCCCTGACAATTATGTACATTTATCAGCAGATTAAAAGGAACCCTTGCTCTGATATCTGTCAATCACAATGCAACAAGTAACACTTTTCTTTATTTTGCAACACGATTTGTATACAGAAAATTCATGGGGACAAACCAAAGACAGTATTATATTTCAGTCTCAAATCAGACGCAAAAGAATGGGTCGTTACATATATCAGTTACTTAATGGTAATGACACAGCAACAGAAGTTGTATACCATTACAAGTTTATCCACATGATCTGGAATGAAGCCTATGTTGAGGTACATACAAAATATATACAACTTCCATTGCAGTCTCCTCAGCTACTACTTGCTCAAGTGCTGTCCTTTATCCTGAAGTTTTGTTTTGAACAAGGTTCAGAAACATTCTAAAGCTCAGATGTTTGCAAGCCACGTAGTTTTGTACATCAGTAACCACACATAAAAACTTTTGTTACATTAAAATGAGAACGTACTGGAAAATACTAAACCAGTGACTAAAATGATGTCACTATTATTTTGTACATTGTACAAGAGCATTCCATATTAATCACATATGGGTGTAACAAAGATGATGGGGTCTCTGAACTCTTTGCAACATGCATAATCTGTATTCAATACAAAGTGCCCCTGTCACAGTGGCATTCATAATATAAACAGTGATCACAAAAATTTATTGATTAGGAAGTTATGGCCAGAAAATTAAATCCACATCATGACAACAGCAACTCGAAAAAGGTTTTTTTTATACCCTATATAAGTTCAATACAAGCTGTACTTGTCTTAAATAACTAAAGACTACATTCAAATTTGTGCCAAACATTTTAATAATAATAATAATAATAAACAGAAGGGATACGCCACATGCATCTTAGTGAGTAGCAATACCATGGACCTTTGCTCTCCATAAGGGGATAGGGCAACACTTGGAGTAAAAATCCTCTAGCCTCAATAAAGCCAAAGACCCCGGCTTTGGTTCAATAGGGCTCTGCTGAGGTTGAATGTATTTGACCCTGTAGGTTGGCAGTAGCCTGAAAATACAAACCCATATGCAACTATTGAGAGACACAGCAACAGTAAAGCCTCAGATGATGACTTATGGACTGGTGAAACTGATCCTGGTAGAGGTGAATGTGCACTATGAAATTTGACAGGATGGTTTTATCCTCTAAGAAGCGAGCGCAAACAACTGCACTGTACCTAAACCCAAACTAATCTCAACTTGGCCTACATGGAATGATATCATCATCTATATCAACACAAAGGACTACAAGACAAAAATGGATAACACAGCAGAAAAGGAGGTGATGCTATTTTTACACAGTAGCCAAGCAGATCGATGGTGGTGGAACAAATAGCACATTCAAGGTGTTGAGGAAAAGCAACCAGATATATTCCCCCATATGAATTTGAATACTCTTGTTAATCAAAGGCAATTTATAGCCAAAGAGGAAAAACTTTCTGGCAGTGAACTCAAGCAGAGTCAGGCAGATGTCCACAGAATGATCCAAATAACCACAGCTTCATACGAGCAAAACCTTAAGCCTTTCCAACAAATTGATGACCATCAACAACCAGCTACTGAAACAACTGCACAAGAACATCCAACAATAACAGACACAATACTAGAGAAGTAGAAGAAATAGAAAACAAGATCAAATTAAAATTGCTTGAAGAACCCATGGCATGGGTGAGCATAAAAGCCCCAATAAAGTCCATCTTACCAATCTATACAACATGAAATTGCAGTAGCAAATATTTGATCAAAGAGATGTGAGAAAATTATTTGAACTCAAGTGAACTGAATGAACTTAGGTATGCAACTGCTGCTGTTATGGCAGGTGAAGTGAAAGAGAAAACAACACTGAAGAATGCTACAAGTGAATCAGTGTGAAAGAAGAGGATACATAGGATCATAAAATGTTACAGAAAAGAGTTAGCCAACCTAAATGAACTCAAGAAAGGAGTTCCCACAGGCCAGGTGTGCCTGAAGGCCAAAAACATATTAAAGAAGTATAAAGTGAACGAGAACATTGAAGAACTGGAACAAAACATGAAATTGAAACTCCAAGCCAAAAAACCCAATGATTAAGAAGACAAGCTCTTCAATGAAGATGCCAAGAGATGTTATCATCAGATAAATAACCAGAAACCTGATGTTCAAGAACAACATACAAAGCAACAAACAGAACATTTTTGTTATAGAGTAAATGAAGTTACAGTCACAATGATAAAGCAACTTGGATTAAACAGATGAATGATCATGAACATGTAACACCTGACTTATGGGCACACTTTATGGTCCATAAGATAATTAAAGTCATTAAGCAGACACAATTGGAAATAGCCTGGGTTTGACAAATTACAAAATTTCTGGATTAAATGGATCTCCATCATGCACAATCTTAACTATGACTATCAATGATACCATACGGACCCACAAAACATCCCTACCTGGTTAACATCTGGAATTAGCTTCTTATTTTCAAAAGGCAAAGACAAAAAGACCCAAAAAAACTAGTGCCCAGTTACTTGTCTCCTAAAAATAAATAACATCGTCACAACTGCAATGAAAAATACGATATATAACCACTTATTCAGAAAAACATTCTCCTAGAAGAACAGAAAGGCTGACGCAGAATGACTACGGGATTTAAAGACCAACTGCTGGTGAGCAAGATGACTGCTTCATTAACGAAGAAACATCAAAGGCATCTGTTTATGGCATGGACCGATTACAGGAGAGCATCTGACAGCCTACCTTGTGCCTGGATAGTCACTGTACGGAGATGTACCGAATATGTCCAACTATAATACGATTGGCATAAGCATCAATGTAACAATGGCAGACTGAGAAATGGCTCTACCAACTGAAGGGGACGACAAAACAGGAAAAGTGGCTATTAACCAGACAATATTATCAGGTGACTCCTTGTCTCCATTACTGTTCTGTTTAGCACTTGTACTATAAACCAACATGCTCACTAAACAAGGAGAAGGGTATGAAGTCACGGGAAAAAATAAATTCAAACATTTATTCTATACTGATGACTTGAAGCTATTTTCATGAGATGAGACCCAGTTACAGTAGGAGTTAACCATTGTCAAATCATCTGGCTATGATACAGTAATGGAGTTTGCCCAAAACAAATGTGTCACAGCAGGTTTCAAGCATGGCAAGCTAACTAAAAGTCAATACATTACTCTAAATAACCGGACAGTAATAAGGAACAGAAGTTTGACAACACCAGAAGAAGGTGAAGGTGCTGAAAACAACCAAATGCAGGAAAGACTAGCAAAGAAATATTACCATTGGGTCTGGCAAATTCTCACAACAGAATTAAACTCCAAAAACAAGAACACAGCTATCAAAACCTAAGCAGTACCAGTCCTAGTTTACAGCCTCAGAATGGTAAACTGGTTTAGAAAATGAATTGTGAAAACTGAAAAGCAAAAAGCTTCTGAGTACTGAAGGGATCCACCACCCACAGGCAAATGCTACCAGATTCTACATCAGACAAAATGATGTATGTGGATTAGTTAGAGTCGCATATAATGCTGCTACTGCCAGACTCAGCAAGTACATTAAGAACATATACCTGAAGGGTCATAAATGTCAATGGTACCGCTTTTATGTGGGACATGCCGGTTAGTACAAAATGAACAACACTTGCAAACTGATCTGACAGAGTACTGCAAGATAAAAAAGAGAAGACTTGCCTAGTGATCAATAAAGCTACCAGATAAGTCAAATGTCAACACATAAGAAACTGAAAAACTAAGCAAGTACAAAGACCTGGAAACAGAGGTCAGCAGGATGTGGAAAGTGAGGACAAAAACTGTTCCAGTTATAATTGGAGCCACAGGAAGCAATAAGAAAGGATCAGATCAGAACCTTCGGTTGCTCCCACATCAACTGTCAGCCAAAGAACTACAGAAGGTCATACTAATGAGCACTGCACACATCATTCATAAAGTGGTGGGGTAAATCACTTTGATATCTTGTTGAGATCTGGACTTACAAAAGACCGTCACCTAATAACTAATAGGTGAGAATAAATTTTAAAATAATGATTATGATGATAAAACAGTTTCCACAATCACTGTTCGCGTTCAATCCTCCATGATCTGCAGGGTTACAGGCACTGGAGGAACATAAACCTCATCTTCCTCACAGCTGCACAGGAAAAACTCGAGGAGGAGAAGGAAAGGTGGGGAGGGGGGTGTCATCAGGCCAGAAAGTGGATTCCCATGTCTGCACCATCACTCTGACCACTGTGGATATCTGGTGGCAGCCTATCATTTTGTAGAAAAACATTTGGTTTGTCATCAAGCTGAGTCTCTAGGTCTTTATCCACCAGATTAACATGTCGCGGAAGACAATTCAATTTACCATTTGGCAAAAAGTTGAATACCATCTCTGCAATGGTGTGTGTCTTTCACCTATTACATTACCAATAAATTTTTGTAATCACATCATTTTTAATCACTGTGTGTGTGTGTGTGTGAATCATTCCAACATCTGTACTTCTACATATGTTTGACCCCATATTTAATCCTCATCTATGACAGTAATCACACACTGAATTTTCCATTCTTACTTATGCTACACAACTCACTGCAAATTGCAAAGGCATGAGACAACAGTATACCTTAGATGATATAAAAAAGAAATTGATCTTGTATGTTCCATTTCTATTATGCCAGCAAGAAGTTACAGTAACACTTCTTTTGGAAACTGCATATGTAACGCTGGTTTACTGTAACTGGCCATTTCATCTAACATTACAAGACACGCCCAAAAACGAAACTACATGACAGTCGTGTTCTTAAACCTTGTGTGGTACAATGTACTTCAAACTGTCCATTAAAATATATGCACACCCCATGTCACCAACACATAGGACAGGAAAACTGTGGGGAAATAAAATCTCAGCATAACAAGTAGATGTTCAGTTCTATAAAATTTCTGAGAAAATAAAATTTCAATAAGCAACAAATTAAATAGTGGCTCATGCTACAGTTCACTGTGTACCTGATTGTGTACCATTTTCATGTTTCTTCAACCTGATGGTGAGAACTCCAAAACATTTGGAAGAAATGCCATCTCTGCGGCCAGCTAAACTACTCTATCTCATCGATGACAGACTTCCAAGGCCCAATACATACCACCTTACAATGATTTTTAAAATCCCTGAAAAATTCAAAAGGCACTTTAACCCAAGAATTTCCATTTCCAACACCTGAGTTATTCCAAGTCCTTGATTGTGCCCTTATTACCTTCCTCAAACTTTCAACTGCTTGCTTTATATGGTAAAAGTGGAAATTTATTAAAATTACAGCTGAACGAATCATTTAATATGAAATGATGAAATTATACAGCATATTCACTTAATATACTGTTCTTTACAATGTTCCACCTTAAGAACAATATTTCACATGGTTCCACAAATAAAATGTACACAGACACTGTAGTTTTAATCAGCCAACTTGAAGTAACATCAGTTCTCATATGTAACTCTGTACTCATTACTGAACATTTGGCAACAGCTTTCTACGGTACTTTTAAAAATCACGTATCTATATTACACACAAAAGGATCAGTAATGGGGACATCGGCAAAATTTTATCTTGGTATGCGTGGCCTCAAACGCTATCACAAATAAAACTAACTGATTTGTCAACTGGTAGTTAGGCAACTCCACATGCTTCATCCAGTGCAACATTAATTTCCTGTTTTTCTTGGTCTTGCTGTCGGTTGTGCCAACCAGCAACAGCGTGTGGTCACTTGCCATCACGGGAAGCTCTTCTTCGCTTGTTTGATGCCCCATCAAATTCTGAAAAGCAGAAGTTTCACATCAGTTTCACAGAGTTTCATGTATCAAAGGAAAATGTTGTCATCAGTGATGATGGGACCCATATGCTGTCCCAAAACTTCCATAACCAATTACCAACCTACACCACGCAACATCCCAGAACAGCAAAGACCTCATCTTTTGACATTATCACTTTGTTCATTAAGACATTTGTTGCACCATGCTGTGACATTATCCATACCACCCAACAACACACTTTTTTTACAATGCTTTCAATAAAGGTGCTGAGGCCCAGAAACATGCAACAGATATGTGGCTTCAAGCACGTGCACATTCACTGCGGCAAAGTGTATTTATTATCTTGTTTTTCAGATCTCCCTCATAATTTTACTGTCAAATACATCCCAATTTTTAATCATCTTGACATACAATCAAATATTTTTTCTGCACATGGAGCACATAATACACATACTTCAGTGGCTTTACTTTTAATTTAGAACATTTTACCTTGCTTCTAAATAGTTGAACATCTGTGTAATCACGATTCTCATCTCACACTTCTGCTCATATATGAGCAAAATACACTATAACATAGCATCCAAACCAAGAAAATAAATGCTTGTAACTATTTTCATGATTATGCATTTAGACATACGACTTCACAAATGGCTGCAGATGAGGAATCTGAACCTGATACTGCACATGAGTTACAAGAACTATGTTCTTCAGTGGCAAATTCTGAAGTAACTGAAGAGAAAGTATGCCTTCTGAGGGGGGGGGATTATCAAAAGATGAGGCCACAACCTATTTGATGGAGACTGCCACTTCTCAAATCTGGCTGTGGTTGGCAACATTTGTACAACATTACGTATTTATGGCCATCAACAACCCAATGTGGCAAGTGAAAGGCTGTTAAGCAGTGCTGGCAATGCAGTGGTAAAATATGACAGCAAAAAACAAAGAGCTTGCACCTCTGCATGGAAAATTTGCATATTAACTTCATATGTGCACAACACTTAATGCTTCTCATTTCTGGCTGTGACATGTGAAAACACAACACATAATATATAGGGCAATTAGTAAATCAATTTGACAATTTTGAGCTTCATCAAGCTGTGTTAAAAGATGTAACACCAAAGTAACAAGTTTCAATTCAACAAGCTGTGAATGGGTACATGGCCTTAGTACTGATTTGTTAAAAATACAATGATTTACACAAACATTTCTTTGAAAAGAGGATCTGGTATCAAAAAGAATGAACCATATGATTTAGTGTACTATGAGAAAGTGGTTGGTGTTATACCTTGTGATTATAGTGGTGTGTGCATGCACACCCTCACGTGCGAACATGCACAATGATGCGCGTGCGTGCACACACACACACACAATTTTTCTAAATTCTTATTTCAAACTCAACACATGATAGTAACTACCTATACTAATGTTCAAGCAAATGATGAATAATTGTAGAACACTTATAATTATGTGAACACTTTAAAACAAGCAGTGAGAAGTGACAACAGCATTACTAAGTTCAACTGTTAGTACCAAAAACTATCTTTCAAACCCACAGGAGGAACCACGTGTCAGGGAACATTATATTGTAGTTACAGTGATGACACACTGTTGGGTGAGTAAGAAAACCCCATTTTAAATTAAGAGCTGATGGTTTAATAGACAGAATAAACATAAATGGTAATGAATGTTCGCTCTGACATGTTGCTACACTCAATTACTTAAATCATTCAGGTATACAAATTAGTTCAGGAGTTATAATGGATTTTAGGGAAGCTGTTTAGACAGTTCTCAGAAAAGCAAGTTCACATTCATGTTTCACCAACAGACAAGTAGGACATGATCATGACATAAAGACAGCTAATAAATCCTTTGAAAATGTGGCAAAGTTCAAATACATATTTGGAAATGACACTAACACATCAAGGCTGCATGTATGAAGAAATTAAGTGTAAAATGAAATCAGAAAATTCTAGCTACCATTAGGGTTCAGATTCTTTTTCTTCCTGTTTCCTATCTATGAACATAAAGAACTATGATTCTTCCTGTTGTTTCGTGTGAATGCAAAACTTGGTTACGCTCGTTATAAGAACATAGGTTAAGTCTGTTTGAGAAAAGGATGCTTTTGAAGATAACTGGGCCAAGTGGAAGGAATAACAGGAGGCTGGTGAAAAGTGCCCAAAAAGGAGTTTCCTGATTTGTACTCCTAGCCAAATATTATTAGTTAATAAGCAAAAATCGAGAAATGCATATATGAATTTGATTGGGAAACCAGAAGCCTGGAAGAGGCTGCTCTGAATACCTAGGCATAGCCACACGGTTAATATAGCAACGGACCTTAAATAAGTAGGATGAAAGGGCAAATACTGGTATTTTCTGCATGATTTCAAGCTTCTGCCATGATGGAAATGAGATCTGGGATGTTACACAGCACACATCTCCAGTTATTTACTGCTGTCCCTCACAACACCCCTTAGACAACTAGACTTCCTCCCCCTCCTTCCACCTCCTTTATGCTACACTAACCCTATTGCAAGCATCACATTCTCTGAGACCCAATCACCATTAATACCATTCCCTATATAACTGCATACCTGGACTGCTTGACCCTTCAAGTTGGGACTGATAAGGTTGCCCTGAAACAACGGCATACAACTACCAATCTATGCTGCGTACCATCCCAAAACAGTTAAGATCTCTGGTTTTATCTGGTTCAGAACAGGGACAAGTAGTGGGCTGTGAACTTGGCAATGGTCAGGTTCCATAAAATGCATGGAATTTCTTGATTAGCTCAGTAACTCTTAGCTTCTCAAGGAGAGCTCTGTTCTATGGAGTTAATCAATGAATGGGAGAAACAGACAAACAGGATGGGCAAATGTGTTAACATAACCTTCTTGTTCTGGAATGACAGCAATATGCATGTCTCATTGCATGTTATGTATACAATCCTTCACACAGACTTCAAAAAAGTACCACGCAAGACAACACTAATTTCCATCACATGTAGCCAAACATTACTACTCCTGCAACCTGTAACAGCCTTCACCAACGCACGTTTATTTATGCAGAAGGTTTGTGTTGGAGTGAGTGCACTTTCCGGTAGATATGATTGTCACTGGCCTTCACAGAATTATTCATGCTGAAACTAAGTTAACCACAAACCACAACTAAAAATTACTGTATTCAGCCCACCTGTGGTGGTGCCACCACTTCTTGTTTTTCGTCGAGTGCTAATGTCAATGTCATGATGTATAATTCTGTTTGCTCCACCCCTGGTGCTGATGTTACTTCCTCCTACGGGAGACTGCCTGTTAGTAACAGCAGTCACCGTACTGGGTGGTGGCGAGCTTCGGGTGGACTTTAATCCCGACCCGGAGGATAGACCTGGGTTGGTTTGGCGGACAGATCGACGCTGCTGTTGTAGCTGATTCTGCTGCTGCTGCTGAAGAGATGTTCCTACACTGATGCTACTATGCTTACTGACTGCACCCAATCGATGATTTGAACGAGCATTCCAAGTACTATTGCTACTGTTATTCCTGAAAAAGCCGCCAACAGTGGTGGTATATGCACTGAAAATACTAACCACGAGACGCTGAAGGTTAAATTCCTTACACTTATTCCACAATGTTGTTTAAAAATGCCTATTAGACACTGCAAAATTTTACATAATATGATTAACATTACACTATCAATACAACTGTTCAATATTTCTGTGTTTATTACAATCCAGCTACATCCCTGAATCAGTTTAAAGCTGTAAGTTATGCAATAAAATAAAGAGATATTAAAATTGCATAACAGTCTAGAAGTTAAAACTGTCAATTTATTACACAGATCCACATTTGTAATTTGATTCTTGTTATAGCTGTGGTATTATTCCAAGCAGTCAGTACACATATCATGACAAACTGAAGACAAGCAACCGACACACCATCCACAGCACAGCACACCTACAAGGTAAGGAAATAACTCTGCGGATCTGAGAGATACTACTGAAGATACTGAGTTACTTCAAAGATATGATCTTGGTAACTAATTAATTCATAGTACAAGATCCAAAAACCACAGCACACAGTGAGTTTTAACAGCATGATATAGGAAACTATTAATAACCATTATAAAAAACCCAGACCCACATAAACTTTTAAAGGATTTGACAGTTTAACTCCCAAGAAGTGTACTAAATGTCAGAATTCCTGACCGAAGAGTTCTCATAAGACCACAGAATTCTCTCTGTGAAATTTCAACTCTTCATTGATAAAAGAAGCAGTGTATCTCATATTCGACACTACACACTAAGCATCATTTATACAGCCACAATTTTAATAATATTTTTATTTTAAAGCAATCTCACAACACCATATAAATCATTTGCTTCCTGTTTGACTTTTGTGTGGGCAACTCCTCTGGAAGCTCCAGTAACAAAAAATACATCAAAGGTTTACAAAGATATATGTCTTACTTTGCGAATTCATCATCTCTAGAACGGCTGTTTGGTCTGCTTTTTGGTTGTGGAGGTGAACGTTCGTCTGAGCCACCTCCAGGAGTTCCCCGACCCTTCACAGCTATTTCAATCAGTGGCTCATCATCCGAAGAATCTACATCTATCAATGTGCTGGATGCTGCTATGCCTGCTACAGAAATCAAACCAATCAGTCAGAAAGGATATTATATATGATCTGCCTGCGGTAAAAAAAGGAGCAATAAGGTATGGTAATACACCAAAGCAAATAAATTATGGTATCACAAATAGCTGACTGCACAAAGCAGAACTCCTTTACTTTGCTGCCTGATATTGTGTAAAATCCTGATAATGATACCCGAGGAGAGAAGTCCCAAGAAAGCAAGTTTTGCTTTTCTCTCTCTCTCACACACACACACACACATAAAAATCTAAGGGATATGTTCGAAAGGCCTCAAGAGTGTATGCACATCAAACGTTGGGGTATCTCCTGAATCCTCGTCTTCTGCTCCATCAACTACTGCACCTAGGAAGACTCCATAAAACAAAGAAAAGGACCTTGAGGACCCTACACCAGCAGATGAAAGAGATACCCAAATGGACCACTCTTCTGCCCAACCTAAATATAAGAGTAGTAACTCAAAATCACGTGTGAACACTTCGGTCAGTATAGGTACTGTCTGACAGTTCAGAAAATTTGATAATCTGGCTCCTGTCCAGTCCTGTGTCAGTCACAATAACGAAATTTTGCTATGCTATACATGATACTATATCATACTATACTGCACACCACAACACTTTTATAATTTTAATTAAACTTGTACTGACACATTAATAATTCCAAATAAAAAACATGGCAATAAATAAGAATGGCAATCTACTTCTAATCCCCAACAGGACACACTACTACAATCAGTTATGAAAGTACACGTAATTAATGATGATCAAATGCATGAAACTAGGCCTTTTGTATCTCAGCCTACCGCTTATGAGAAAGAAATTCAAGTTAGAAGCTGAACATGAAAAGCTGCAAAGTATATGTCATTAGAAATGACCACATCTGACAAAACAGATGCAAGAAGGAAGAAGAATATTACATTTTGACCTCCACAATCCCATTCACTATATTTTTATTATGGGAGAATATCCATAAAACTAAGATCAATCTATTACTGTACCTATCTAAAAAAAAGGTGATAAACCTAATTATCTAGAAACTTCAGTAGGGATTTTGTTTTAACAGATAAGCTAATGATCACTCATTCTTTACTGATCTGATATTAAGACAAACAATTCGAGTACAGTGGTACAATACATCTGCCATTTAGCAGCTACAACATGTTCTATGATGCATTAGTTCTCACTGAAATTAGTACAATTATAAACTTGTGAGGTTCAGTATTAAATAAAACCAACAGCCATGCCATGGCTCAGGCTGTTAGTCACCAGCCTATCCCCATAAAGGCCTGGGATCAATCCCAGGGCAGACCATGTGGGTTTTGTGGTGGACAAAATTGCACTCGAACAGGTTTTTCTCCTAGCACTTTTGTTTTTTCCTGTATTATTCTATCAACGCCCTGCTCCATACCCAAAATGCACTCATCTACAATCAACATCAGCAACTGACATCACAGTAAATAAAATATTAAATTTACATGTAACCTATCAGTCCATATGAATAAACGTCTGATAAAATTCCCTGTTCATCATGGTATTAAACAAAGAGATACTTAATCACAGCTTATAAATTCTGCATCTGCATATGCCATTAGGCAGGTCCAGAAAAACCAGGATGGTCTGGACCGAATGGGACACATCCCTTATGGTCCATGTTGAAATGCCGCTTAAGAGAGTATCTAAATACCATTAGGACAGCACATAAATACCATATAGAAAAACAGAATCTCTATCAGATGCTAGCCAATCAGATGAAGTAAGTAGATACAGACAGAAGCTTATGTTAATGGATCATCAACAGATCAAAGGAAAAGACATAGTATACAGCTCTTAAATGCTACAAATACTTGGCAAGTTCATGTAATTGTAACAAATCAAAATTATATTCACAAAGAAATTAAGAGATGAATACTTTCTACTACAGAGTTCACAATCTTTTGTGTATCAGTTCCCTATTTAAAGTCCACCACATGTTAATTATTTAATCTGAAACAATTTCATCAAGTAAAACATCACAGTTGAGTAATGCTGAACATGTAACTTTTAAGATGACACCTCTACATAAAAAGTAGTTATATAAAACACATGTCAGTATGTGCCTACATTCCAATAGGAATTCTCCAAAAATTATCATAAAAGTAAAGGTCAACTGTTAACATGTTATTTACCTTTCCGATTCTTCAATGGAGCAGCTGTCCTGGAGCCCTTCTGGTCATGATGTTGAGGATTCCCCCCCACCCTCTTTGTAGGGGCATCTTCCAGCCCCATGCACGCTTTAATCAGTTCTGCTGCATTCTCTGAGCACTTTCTCTTATTTGGTCGCTGCTCCTCCACGGCAGCTACACATGATGCAACACTGCTCTCAGACTCTTGTCGCTTTCTTTTGCTTATACTTGTTGAACTATTTCCTCGGGCCAGATGTGTTCCTGAATTTGTAGGACTAGGTTTGGATGTATTGCGGGGAGAACCTGAATGATCTTCCTTTGAAGATGGACCTCCTGGGCTTGATTTTGGGGTGTGCTTCTGGTCAGGGCTATGAGTGTGACTAAGGCTTCTCTGGCTTGACCTGGTACTCCTGGTGCTTAGTGAACCACCTCGGCGCATATCAGTATCTGATGGAATCTCAATTAACAACTGTTCTAACAAGGACTTAGGTCCGGTTGAATGGTGTTGAGATTTACTGCTACGAGCTACATAGGTGTGATCATCATCTTCTTCTTCTTCTTCTTCATCTTCTTCTTCTTCCTCTTCTTCTTCTTCCTCCTCCTCCTCCTCATCATCATCTTCTTCAATATCATCAACACCACCACCATCACCTGCACCACCACCTACACCCAAGCCCTCTAGGAAGTGTCCAGATGACATATCACTTCCACCACCACTGCCCACCTCTACACAGAGTGAGTCATCAACTTCCAATCTGCTCTCAAGTAAATCTTGTTTTCGTTTCCTTTTTCGCCTAACTTCATCTTTCCTGTTGGCCGTCCGTGACAAAGTGATACCAATTTCATCATCGTCAAGCGCCGCCGGAGAAGGTGTATCTTCTCGGTGTTTTTCAGGGTTAGAGTAAGTATACAGAGGTGGTGTGATGCGTATCGGTTGAGGATCTTCCAAAGTTGGTGAGCCAGGGCATTTATCTCTCTCTTCAACAGACTGCCTTTCTTCTGACAGGGGTAGAGTGTTTGGCTTCTTTGTTTCACCATCTGAAGCTATACTTGTAGGTAAGGAGGTACACGTTGTGGATGCAGCAGACGCAGGCAAAGACTGGTTGGTATCAGCAGTAACCAAGTTACCCGATAAAGTCACAATATCTGAAGCAGAAGAAATCATAACAGCTGAACACGAAGAGCTTACTTTTGACATCACAACTTTAACAGCAGATGAAGACAAATTAGCATCAGAAGGAACTGTAACAAGTTTTATGGGAACTACTTTTGTTATTGAAGATGTACTAGTATTATTGGATGAACTAGCTGATGACAATGAGGATATACCAACAGAGGTACTTGAATCTCTGTTGGCAGAAATCTGGGACTGCTGCATATCATTACTGTTAATGCCTTCTCTATTCATCACAGTATCTCTCTCAGCAGAGGATGACAAGATTTCACTGGTATTACTGCTATCCAATAAATGAACACTATTTCCACTCAATGACTTGCCATCTTTCTCTAGATCATCACTATTACATTTCCCATCACTAACACATGATCCATGTGCATCCAATCTGTTCTTCTTTTGCATACCTGAAGCATTAACTACACAACCAACACTTTCTGTACTTCTATTATCCTCAATCTTATTCTCATCCAAAGAATTTGACTTTGAAGTGTTTCCTGCAGGTGGTTCAATGCTTTCCATTGATGGGTTTATATCATCTGATGCTGTTACGTCCGAATTTGCTGATGACACTGACGTTACTGTTGAAGGCACTGCACCAACTTTTTTATTAGTGTCTGCAGATTGGCAGCATTCACTGTCCTTCTCTTCCTTACGACATGGGCTTTCGCCTTGATTAGGAGATTTTTCTGAGAGTGCATCCATTGATTCAATACCAGAATCCTCTCCTTGGGTATTGCCCTGTTCTCCTGTCCCAACGCCAGATGGACTTTCAGCACCACCTCCACCCCCAACATTTCCAGTTCCACCACTCTGGTTCTCAGACTGGTTTCCGCCTGTAACTACAGTGTCACCAACTGTTGCCAAAAAATCACCAGAACCCACAGTATTTTCCTTTTTCTCCGTTAATCTCGTTGTCACTTGGTCCAAACTGCTACAATGTTTCTTCCGTGGAGGTGCACCATCCTCCAGCAATCTCTGCTTCACCTTGGCTTCTGATACATCCAAGTCTCCCACAGGAAGAGATGCTGGTGAGGATGACTTGGATAGTGCATGACGTTCAACAGACTTAGTATGAGACTCTGAACGTTTTGGAACATCAGAAACTGTTGCTGCCATGGCAATGGCCTGAACCCTGGCAACAGTAACTACATTTCTTGAAGTTTTACAATGTTCTGCACTTTCCAATTTCCTTTTAGTTATTGTACTATGATTTGGAAAATCTCTGTGCTGTGAGTGCTCCTGTTTCTTGGTAACACAGTTTTCTGTTATAACTGCTTTGTAGGCTTCAACCGATCGGGGAATCCTGTTCACATTTGCTGGGAGATTAACTTTGCTGCGGTGAACTGATGCCACGTCATTTGACAGTCTGTTCACACTTGACGTCCTATTTACTTGTGACCCTACCTTACTCTGTTGTAAATCCACTGCCCTTCTTGACATGCCTTTGTTCTTTTCTATGGTGTGGAGAGATGAAGAACTATGCTGCTTCCCAGCAGGTGTCCATGAGGAAGATGAAATGTCTGGAGTAGATGGAATAGGAGATGATGGCACAGAATGAGAAAGAGACTGTTGTTTAAGTGAACCACCTGTTGGTCCACCATGGATAGCAGTGTACGAATCCTGAGAATGTCCACTGTGAGAGTCCATTAATGTAGCTGTGTTGCTGGATCCTGTTTGGGAATTCCCTCCCATTGTAATGGGACGTGACTTTGCTTTCGCAGCCAATAATCCACCCTGAGAATCTGAAAGAAATGTATTATTATTATTATTATTAGTAGTAGTAGATCAACAAACAGCTAACGTAAAAATATAACTTTTTCATAAAGTTCACTCCTACCTACATAAAATGTAGTAGAACCTTAAGCTGGTAAATAGAGCAAACTTTAAATTCATGCATTTTATATATGTATTTCATCTGTCATAAGTTGCTCTGATTCTATATTTGTTTTTCCAGGAACAGTACAACAATGTAATCTGAGTTATGAACACCAACTGCTGAGAGTACAGAATGGTTTTTCACTTTCCACTGAATGCATTATGATTCAACTGTCACAATGTGATCAACAAATGTGCACACTTCTTTAGAATTACAATAAAGTTTCAATATGCAAACTCCAACATGTCCTGGGTCTTACTGACCTATCATAAGGGAGTGCAAAGTTGTACAAAACAATCGTCCAACCCTTCTATCATTCCCAGTATGCAGAACTGTCCCAAGTTCGTTAATGAATGAGTACAGAGATGGATATGTGCAAAGTAATTGGAGCAACCTGTACGTTTAAGCATGTTCAAAATATTGCGATAATTCTGAATACTGGGAATGACACAGGGGTTGAACAATTGTTTTAAATAACTCTGGACTCTGAAAATGGGGCAGCAAGGCCTGAAACATGTAGGATTTTGTGTATTCCAACATTATTGTAATTCTAACAGAGTTTACATATTGAAACATTATTGCAATTCTAACAAAGTGTGTGCATTTGCTGGCCACATTCTAACAATACCGACTGTTTTTGTCACGTGGGAAAAGATTCTGTTGGATACCTACTTACAATCTTTTAAACTTTGTATAAGAATGTGAGGCACAGATTAGAAAACAGCTCAGCAAACAGTAGACATATCTGGTCCTGTTAATCACTAGACAATGTCTTGAGATTTTTTGACGTTTTGCTGACCGTGCATCCCAGTATATTTATCTCAGTATTTAACCAACTTGATGCACAAAATTTGTTTCACAATAAGTTTTATTTCGTGCCTCTACATGTTTCGAGCACATGTGCTCATCAGCAGGAGGTCAAAATTGCATTACACAGCCCCTGGTATCATCACACTGAAGCAAGTGAGTGGTCTAAAATTACTAAAATACAATTCTATAAATATGAGCAAATAGTAGAAAAATTTATGTGTGAATTTTTCAGGTGTGATTACTGTGTATTACTTACTATAAACATGTTATGTCATGTAGAGGTTATGTTTATCCAGCTATTAAACTTATTAGAAAGGTACTATGTCTATTTACAGGGGGACCGTGGTAGCACAATGGTTAGGGTGCTGTGCTACAAATCAGAAGGTCGCTGGTTCGATCCCAGCTGGTTTCAGTGGATTTCTCATTGACATAAAATCCTTCCTATTGCACCATGGCCCTGGGGTCGACTCAGCCTCTAACAGAAATGAGTACAAGGACCATTTCCTGGGGGTAAAGGCGGCC
>Ga0123352_10000405_pt1 | contig 52030 bp, 45 predicted proteins | sample TergutLab28metaG_FD_89700 | JGI IMG/M metagenome (GOLD analysis project Ga0123352, IMG submission 89700) | Labiotermes labralis P1 segment gut microbial communities from Petit-Saut dam, French Guiana - Lab288 P1 | ecosystem: Host-associated > Arthropoda: Insects > Digestive system > Gut ... | reverse complement strand
CTTGTCTGTAATGATGTAGCATAATCATTCCCTTGCCCCTTTTCTCTCGCCCTTACAGGGCTTTTTGTCGTGCCGTTCACTACTATCGCTAATCGAGTACATCAAAAAATTTTCGTATTACAATTTCCCCGCGGGGTTTATACATATATGCTACAGTTGCCGCGGCGCAGGGTAAATAAATTATTCTTTGCTCAAACGTTGCTTGAGTTGTAGTCCTCTGCCAAAATAGCATACCAATACAAATCTTCCCATTCATTGTTTCTTGCCCAGGCTTTGCAATGTTTGCGCTGTACGCCTTCGCACACCATGCCAAGCTTTTTCATTAACGATACAGATTTGTTGGCATCTATCGCTTCTGCAACAATTTTGTGCAGTTTAAGCTCTTCAAAACCATAGCGGATAATTTCTTTGCAGGCTTCGGATGCGTAGCCCTGCCGCCAGTATGCTTTGTTAAAAATCCACCCGATTTCAAAAATTTCGTCGCCGTCGCTATTTTTAAATAAAATATAGCCAATTACCTTGCCGGTTTCTTTTAGCACCGCCGCATAACCGCCCTTTGGCTTACGATTGATACAAAAGCTTTGCAAAAATTCCAATGATTTTTCGCGGGAATATGGCGGCTCGCAGTTTTTCATAACTTTTGCATCGCTAAAAATTTCGTGAAAATCATCTAAATCGTTTTCGGTAAAATCTCTGATGATTAGTCTGCTTGTTTCTAAGTACATACTTGCCTCCTATTTTTTATGGATATACTATCATAATCCCCATCTGCTTGTCATATGTTTTATGTAGCAATTCCGATTCAAAGGGGGCTTATTATGATACTTAAGGAAACTATCCGTACATTCCTGGGCGCAGGGGTACAGCAACATATAGAACATATAAGCACATCACAGTTTGAAAAAATATCCGAAATTCGCCTGCGGGCAAAAAAACCAATGCTACTTAAAATTAACGAACGTGATTTTGTAATTGCAGACAACGGCCTTGCGTCCGTGGGCGTTGCCGGCACATTAAAAAACGCGTATTGCCCAACTGCCGACGATATTTATGAAACAATGGAGCGTATTAGCCGCCATTCTTTTTATGCCTTTGAGTCAGAACTTTCTATGGGGTATATCACTTTGCCCGGCGGCCACCGCGTTGGCGTAGCCGGACAAGTTGTGCTGGAAAACGGCGCGGTACAAGCCTGGAAATATATAAGTGCAATAAATATCCGCATTGCACACAGCGTACCCGGCTGTGCCGATAGGGTTTTGCCGCATATAATTTCCAACGGGCAGCTTATGCACACAATGATAATTTCACCACCAGGTTGCGGAAAAACCACTTTACTGCGCGACATTGTGCGCCAAATATCCGACAGCGGCACAACCGTGGGCCTTGCAGACGAACGGTCGGAAGTAGCTGGCTGCTTTCAGGGTTTAGCGCAAAACGACGTTGGCATACGTACCGACGTACTTGACGGCTGCCCAAAGGCAATTGCAATGGTAATGCTGCTGCGCGCCATGTCGCCCGGCGCCATTGCCGTAGACGAACTTGGCGGCAAAGAGGACGCACAGGCCGTAGATGCCGTGCTAAATGCAGGCGTAAAGCTTTTGTGCACTGCCCATGGCGTAGATGTTGCCGACGCAAAACAAAACCCCGCCCTGCAACAACTGCTTGGACGGGGGATATTTGAACGCTTTGTTGTGCTTGGTGCAGAAAATAAAGTAGTTGGCGTTTATGATGGAGACGGAAACAGCCTATAACCTAATAGACTTCTCCAGAAAAGTCTAATACACAACAATCGCCGGTTGAATCTGCTTGCCCCCCAACGCGCATTCCATAGAGTCTATTAAGCGAGACAAATCTGCAGTTAAGCTTGTGGGTTTTTTAACCGGGTCATCTTGCCCAAACGGCACAAAATAAATGTTTTTTGTATTGTATAACTTCATTATGTTTGTACCGTTCATCCCCAACGCGTCATTTGAAAACAAGGCCAGCAAAATGGGCTTGCCATTTCGCATTGTAGCTTTTGCGGCCAATGTAACCGGCCCGTCCGATATACCATTTGCAAGCTTAGCAATTGTATTGCCGGTTGCCGGGGCAATTATCATGATATCCATTTGCCAGGTTGGGCCAAAGGCTTCGGCTTGGGTTATTGTATTAATCACGTTTTTGCCGCAAATTTCGGATATTTTTTGTATATATAAATCCCTGTCGTGGAAGCGCGAACTAAGATTGTTTACATTTTCAGATACTACGGGGTAGATATCCGCGCCCAAGTCCTTTAGCTTTTGCAGTGGCTCTAAAATTTCCAATGATGTGCAGAAGGATGCCGTTATCCCGAATCCGACCTTCTTGCCCTTTAACGTCATCTTAATCATCTCCTTAATTAAAATGGGGCTCTGCCCCAAACCCCGCCGCTACAGCGGGAATGAATCCCGCTTCCGCTTCCTTCGGGAAGCGGCGCAGCCGCTTTTTAATACAAACTCTACATATTCGCCCAGGGTTTCCCCGGCAGTTTGCACAGCATACTTACCGGGAATCCCCGGCAACAGCGCGGATCGGCTGTTCAGCTTTTTTGCCATTTCCATATCGAAGCCGTAGGGCGCAGATGCAATATCAATTAGAAGCGAACCACCCACGCACTGCAGCACTTCATTCGAAAGGACTTGCGCCGGTACGGTGTTGACTATTGCGTCAAAACCAGTTAACACAGACTCGCTAAAATAAATTGGCGTAACAGAGTCCGCCTGCGCAATGCATTCTTTTTCGCGGCTCCTAACAAGCGCGCAAACGCTTGCCCCAAGCGCACTAAGACGCCGCGACAAATCCCGGCCGCAAACACCATAGCCAATTACTAAAATGCGGCTATTTGCAATAGTACGCTGCAAATTGTGGATAAGGTAGGCTATTACCCCTTCCGAAGTTGGTACTGCGTTTTTAACAGTGGTGCCTATGTCTTCCATCATTACGTGATAGCATAGGCTATGCGTTGCGCATTTTTCTGTTAAATAACTGCTTCTAACTCCCGAAAAAATGTATGCCATTTTGCCAAGCTGCATAAAAAATTCATCGTTGTATAAGCTTTCGTCCACTTTTTCTTTAAATGGGAAAATAGCAAAATCTAAACCGCTCGGGTCGCTGTCCAAGCTGTGAAAGGTGTGCCCCTTGCTTTGCAAGTACACTTCCGTATAATTGTATCGTGCGTCATCTTTTAGAATTATTCCGTCCATGTTTGCATAATCTCCTTGAACATGTCTGTTATAGCTATTTTATGCAGACGGGCTGGGCTTGGATACAAGGAAGTTCATCGCATTCGCATGGTATCACAATTCCGCGTGATTCGACATTGAGGCAAACAATACGGCTTAGTTTTATTATGCTAAACAGCCCTATGGTAACGGCAACGTCCATTGGTATATTGCCGCAGTGGTAGCGGACTTCAGCTTTTAGGGCAACGGCACTGGCTTTAGCAATTACAAGCGGTTCCATACTTGCAGTAAAGCCCTTGCCGCCGGAATAAATAAATAAATCTGTAGCAAAAGTCGTGTCCGACTTGGTTGAGCCAAACAGGGTATATTTCTTCTTATGAACCGAATACGCGTCAACGCATACAATAATGTTATTATCGCTGTCAAGGAAAGCAAGCGTGTATTTTAATGTGAATGCTATCTGAATATCCCAAAACCCTTCTTTAAAACGTGACGGCATCTTACGTATAATCTTTACAGACTTTACCGTAAGATCATTTATTTTAACCGAATGTGTACTAGGGTGAACGGGTATAATATCACCCTTTTTTATAGGCTCGTAGTCAATATAAACAGGTTTAGCGGCACGTGCAATTGACGTTATACAATCCTGCGCCCTGCGGCTGGTATAGACTTTTGGAGTGATTATAGTCATAATGCGCCCTCCTTTGCTTGTCTTTTAGTATATGTAAAATACCCCAAGTCGTGAATTGAACCCGGCATAAACTAAAGAAGGGTACATATAATAATTGTATGGCATTTCTCATTCATGCGTTTTACGGCAATGGGGACAAACTGATGGAAAACATAAAATTTAGTGAACTAATTTTTACAAAGCCAGGGGTATATAATTATACAATCAAAGAGCTAACACCGTCCGGGTATGGTTGGGCTACGGATGGAAGGGTATATCGTATAACTATAAAAGTAACAGCAAATGAATACGGAGAGTTAGTTGCAATTGCAGATTTTCCTGATGGCAAGCCGCAGTTTACCAACATTTTTTCGTGCATACCAACACGAATAACAATACGTGCGGTAAAGCTGATATATGGAATTTGCATAAAGCATCAATACAAGTACGATTGCCGCTTCTTATTTGGGTTGTACAACGAGAAAAGTGAACAAGTGTCAACAGCAAATAACTTTGAAGAAATGGTTACGTTTCCAAAGATTTTGTTCACAAGCCCGGGTACATACAAATACACAATAAAAGAGCTGACACAGCCTTTTTGCCCCTGCTGGACAATAGACGATACTGTTTTTCCCGTAGAAGTAATAGTAGCACCCAATATAGACGGCAGGTTGGAAGCACAGATTTTTTTCACAAACGGCGAACCTGTTTTTATTAACAAATTTGACCCTTGCCGCTACTGTAAATGCGACAAATCTGATAAATGTATTGACTGCGGCCAATGCGACAAGCATCAACGTAGCATCCCTACTTGCTACTAAAAACATAGATGACATTAGCGTCTATTTATGATGGCGAAGTGTCATTTTTTTTGTGTACGCATATATTAGGCAATAAGCGGAGTATATAAACAATTGAAAAGAGGGAAGTGCATGCTTACACAGTTAACTTCGGTGCTTGATCTTACGATTATGCCCACTACGGATAATTTAGCTACAGAGGGTTGGGCATGGGACAGTGACACGAAAATATTAAAAATTGGCGGGCTCGACATAGATTCGGACACCGGCAGTGGTGTCATTCTTCCGGCAGACTCCATAATTATTATCCTAGATGACACCGTTAATATCATAGAAACTGCAGATGATGTTGAAGCCATAGGTATTTATAGCCCGGGGAATTTAACGATTAAAAGTGAAACAAATGAAAATACCGGCGTCCTTAATGTTACCGCTGGCCTTGCCACCAGCCAAATCAGCAGTGGTATAAGCGCAGATGGCAATTTAACAATAGGAGCTGTAACCGGCGACACCTCCAATCCGATAATAACCGCCACCGGTTCCGGCTCTGACACAGATACCACTTGCGGTATATCGGCAAACAATGGTGGAACCATTACTTTCCTTAGTGGAACAACTACTGCAATTGCCGATGTTGCCGGCCAAGAATCCAGATATGCTTTTTATGCAGATGACCAGATTATACTGGGCCCGGATATGATTATCTCCGACCCGCCCGGTGCTGGGCTAAGTACCGTTTTAGGCGACAAAGATCAAATAATAAGAGAAGATTTAGGCAACGGGTTTATAGTAACAAACTCGACAATAACAAGAGATAACACGAGAAAAATTACTTTTACCATGTCAAAAAACGGAGTCCTGGCCGAAGCCCCGGAAGATGCGTTTGAATTTGGCTTATTTGACGGCGATGATAACGAAATTGCAACCACCACAAATGATGAAAGCGGTCTTGTAATTTTTTCCGATGTGGCGTTTGACACCATTGGCGACTTCACTTACACAATTAAAGAATTAAGCGGCCCAATAGGTTGGATTCTTGATAGCGCAATATACCTGGTTAATATTAAAGTAGAAGCAAACAGCACCGGCGGTTTAAATGTTGTAATATCTTACCCGGACGGTGCGCCCAATTTCGTAAACATCCGCCAAAGTGATATGTGCGGCTTAGTACAGTTCCCGGAACTGACATTTGACGAAGCAGGCACGTATGAGTTTACGTTGAAAGAAATAACCCCATCAGGCGGCGGCTGGATAACAGATGATGCGATATACCCTATTATCATCCATGTTATTGACGACGGCCACGGCAACTTGGTTGCAACTGCGGAGTATCCAGACGGTTTCCCCGGCTTTGTTAACGAATATGTGGCCACACCGGCCAGGTTTATTGTAAGCGCCTGCAAAAGAGCGATAGGCGCACCGCTTCCCGAAGGCAGGTTCCAGTTTGGTCTATTTGACAGCGCAGGCAACCTGGTTGCAACGGCAACAAACCAAAGCGGCAACCCAAGCCAAGATATAATTGTGGATAACGGGGTTATTCCAAGCTTTATTCGCCCAGTTACGGGGGGGTTAGCTCAACTTGATATTAATACGCCACAATTTACAGGGGCTATTACCTGGACTCCGACTGTGACTGGCGGTAAATTTGCCGTCGATGAAACTTACGCGGCATCAATAGCGCTAACAGCAAAGCCCGGATATACGCTGGAAGGTGTTAATCCAACAATATTTAGCATAGATGTGGCCGGCACAATACTTGCTTTTGATGATTCAACTAATATATTAAGCATTACTTTCCCTGTAACATCATCTGCGGAAGTGGCTGTAAATGACGGAGCTATCACGGATTCCATCGCACCTGTTGGAGGAGCCACAGGCTTAACCAACATTGACGAAAATCAGTTTACAGGAGTTATTACCTGGATCCCATCATTACCCGACACTAATAAATTTGTTACCGGGGAAATGTATAAAGCCTCAATTGCATTAACGGCAAAGCCGGGATACTCACTGGATGGCGTTGACCCAGCCATTTTCAGCATAGATGTTATCGGCGCAACGTTAAATTATAATGTCGCAACTAATACAGTTGCAATCCAATTCCCGGCTGCTCCTGGGCCATCGTCCGACACTGCGATAGCCAATGTCACACTGCCAAGGGATTTGCAGCCATGGACAGATAAGAGTGTAACAACGTCTTTTGCCGATTCGCAAGGCCAGTTTGATGCCACAGTAGCATGGAGCCCGGCTGTAACCGGGTCATTCACACCAGGTCAAACCTACACCGCAACACTTACTATCACGCCAAGAGCCGGTTATACGCTGACAGGTACAGAGTCGAGTGATTTCAGCATCGATGCATGGCGTTCGTCAATTGGGTCGCTGGCTGGCGATACCATGTCGATTGAATTTAACGCACCGGCCGAGCCGTATTATCAATGGGCAGTGTACAACCAAGTGCCGGCGTCTCCATCCGCAATACCAAATGACTTCACACTTGTGTTTACAGGGTGGACCGGGTGGTCAAGCGATAAAACGGTTACTATCCCAATGGATGTAACGTATAACCCCGTGGACTATGAGCTTTGGGCAAATAACCCAGGTTTAGCCGGAACCGGTGTAAGACCTATATTTACGCAAGCTGATGCAACTCAAATTATATTTGATACAGGCACACCCGCACCCGGAGTGATAACCGAATGGAACTGGAATGGCACAGGCATTGTTGTTAACGGAAGCACTGCAAACCAAATTATCCGGATGAGATTCCTGAAAAGGGGGTCTTAATGTATGGCAGATTCACCGGCAACTTGGACAGATGACGACAGAATGCAGGCCCAGAACAAAACTTTGGGAATAACCGTTGAAGACAATCCCTATTTTATAGCATCTGGTCCGGCAGGCTCGCGGACAGTTCTGGCTACAGCTGATAAAATCATCACTCGTGCACTAAACGCTCTTAACAGTGCCCAAACAAATGTTATGAATGCGGTTGAAAGTAATGATTCTCGTTTTACAAATGTAATGGGCAACGAGTCGGTAGAAGATGAAGACGCGTTCCTGGAAATCCAAGATAAACTGGGGCCAAATATGATTCAAGCAGTTGTCAGCCTTAATGAAAAGGTTGACCAAGGCGGCGGCGGGGAGCCTGGCCCCCCTGGCCCCCCGGGGCCGGCTGGTTCTGTAGTTTACGTCCTTGATGTTTTTGATTCTTATGAAGAGCTCGTATATATCCACCCAACAGGAAACCCAGGCGATGTTTATATTGCGGGGGGAAGGCTCTATATCTGGTCAGAAACCTCTGGTGAATGGGCGGACACGGGCGAGATACTTGGAGTAGAAGGAATTCAAGGGGTTCAAGGAGAGCCCGGCGCTCAAGGCCCGCAAGGTATACCCGGCCCAGCAGGGCCACAAGGGCCGCAAGGTTCAAGCATAACCGTGCTGGACACTTTCGACTCCCTTGCAGATTTGCAGACAAAACACCCGCAAGGAAACGCCGGCGACTTCTATTTAGTGAGCGGGAAGCTATATATGTGGTCGGCAGCTTTGGGGGCATGGAGCAGTGCGGGCGACATTGTGGGCCCTCAAGGCGAGTACGGCCCTCAAGGCGACATAGGCCCAGCGGGCCCTGGCGGGGCTCAAGGTGTTCAAGGCGTAAAAGGAGAAACAGGAGCGCAAGGGCAACAGGGCATTCAAGGGACTGCCGGGGTTCAGGGTATACCCGGCCCCTCTATATCGATACTGGATTCATTTAATTCGTATTGGGATCTTGTTGCCGCCCACCAAGTAGGCAACCCAAATGATTTTTATTTGGTTGACGGGCGTCTGTATACTTGGTCTGAGTATGCAAGCTCGTGGATAGATGCAGGAACTATCGCTGGTACTCAGGGTCCGCAAGGGCCGCAGGGCATACCCGGTGCCCAAGGTCCACCGGGCCCACAGGGGATTCAGGGGGTGCAAGGCGACCGCGGGGAAAGCGGAAAGCAAGGCCCACAAGGCCCCGTTGTTACCGTGCTGGATACGTTTTCTTCAATAAGCGACTTGGAAAGTACCCATCTTACCGGCAGCCCTGGCGATATTTATTTGGTTGGCGGCGTGTTGTATACATGGTCCCAGTCTTCGCACGCATGGCTCAAAGCAGGAGAACTTGTTGGCCCGCAAGGCGAAGTTGGCCCTGCCGGCCCGGCGGGGCCTGCAGGTATACGGGGCGAAGCCGGCCCGCCTGGCCCGCAAGGGGTTCAAGGGCCTCAGGGAATACCCGGCCCCGAGGGCCCGCAAGGCCTGCAAGGCGAAGCGGGGGGAGCAGGCCCCGAGGGCATTCAAGGGCCAAAAGGCGAACGCGGCGAAACGGGAGAACCTGGCCTTACCGGCCCGCAAGGCAGCCAAGGCCCGCAAGGTATACCCGGCCCCGCAGGGCCGCAGGGTGTGCCGGGACCCACAGGGCCAATAGGCGCAACGTCGCCCTGTTCATAAACCAAACCAATCACAACCACAATAAAACAAAACCGTTCATGAATAATCGCATGAACGGTTTTTATCTTGCTTCTGCTTCTATGACTGATAGCATTCCATTTTTATTTAACGAATTGGCGATATAATTCATAGTATCGAATAAAAACTGCTTTTCATTTTCGCTTTTGCCTTGTAGCAGAATATCTATACGCTTATCTATGTTAGGTGTGCTTACATAATCTCCATCAAATGCACTCATCATGCTAATTCCTAGACATGAGACTATTTTATCAATGGTTTCTAAACTTGGAATTTTACGTGCATTTTCTATCTGCGATAAAAACACAGCAGAAATACCAACTTTTTCTGATAGCTGTTCTTGTGTCATATTTTGATTATTTCGTTCTTGTCTGATATTTTGACCTAAAATTTCAAAAGTTCTATTAGACATATGCACCACCACCATACATAGTTTGTTTGATGGTTATATTTTAGTGTTTGCTATCAGATAAATAAATTAAGTCACAGCTAAAGTTTTATCCTTGACTACAGTTAAGGCGCATGATATTCTTTACTACACTCAACACGAAAGCAAGCCCACTGTGCTTTCCGTGACAAAATCATAGAGGAGAGAAAACAACATGAAAAAAAGGTTTGTTTGTTTTGTTATGGCACTCATAATGTGCTTGGGGGTTGCTGTACCAGTATTGGCCGATGGGTGGCAACATTATCCCGAAGATGGCCCATACTTCTTGATAGGCTGGGAAGGTCAAGACACGGAAAGTTCCCCAACCATACAAGTTACCTTAGTGGCTGATGAGCCTATTTATTATTGGCCAATGGAAGAATGGTTATTACGTATGCCACTTGGAACTCAAATCATTATTGAACTATTCCATGCTTCCGATACAGCCACAAGGCAATTAGAAACTGCCACGGTCGAACTTGCCATTTTTAACGGCAATGCGACACGGAGCGAAGAGATTGAAGGTTATGACGGAACATACTGGCTCTTCTATTGGTACGACTTGGAATTCGACTATGTAACGCTTCTTGACTACAACCGAAATGAGGGCGGGTTTATAGTCGGAAGCAATCGCATAGTTCACATTTTAGATACGCCAAACGTGTTTTATGTTAGAACTTCAATGTATGCACCAAGACAACAACAAGGCGGGTCTGTTATGACAAATGTTATGCCAGACGATGCCAGCCCCAGAAGGCTTCTCGTTGGCGGTGGCGGTGATGCACCGCGGGGTGGCTGGATGCAAATTAATGAACCCACCACCGAGGATACAGCCCCCAACCTAAACACAGCAAGTGCATGGGCGCATGATGGTATCAATGGGGCTTTTGAATTGGGGTTGATACCTCAATCCCTACAAAGTAGCTACACTGCTAATACAACCCGTGCAGAATTTTCTGCCCTTGCAGTCGCTCTCTATGAAACGGTAACGGGTAGAGTTATTACGGGGCGTATGCAGTTTAATGACACAACAGATATAAACGTCCAAAAAATGGGCTATTTAGGCGTTGTAACTGGCGTAGGTGGTGGCAACTTTGCACCCAACGATACTATCACACGTGAGCAAGCTGCTGTTATGATTGCTAGGTTGGCGAACGCCATTGGTCAACCCTTACCGCTTGCAAGCGCGACATTTTCAGACAATGCCGATATTTCATCATGGGCGATTGAAGGTGTTGGTCAAGTTCAAGGGGTAGGCATTATGGGCGGTGTTGGCAATAATATTTTTGACCCTCGTGGTATGTACACAAGGGAGCAAAGCATTATCACTATGTTGCGCCTATTTGACTTGTTAGACTAGGAAAAGCTATCTCCATAAAACATAAAAACGCACATCTGGAAAAATTCTGAAAATTTCCAAGTGTGCGTTTTTTATTATTTTTGCTAATCGTTATTTCTTAAACTCGCTAAAGTCAAACTCAAATTCTTTTGACTGCTGTTTTTTTGGTTCTGTATCAAATGTTTTCGGTGGCTCTGGTTTTTGCTTTGGCAGTGCATTGTTGATTGTAGGTGTTTTCGTCTCTACAATTTTGGGCTGTTGGGGTTTCTCGCTTATTGTTAGGGGTAAAGCATGTTTTGGTCTATCCAACAAATCATAATCTGTTTTTACTCGCATATTTGTATCTGTATTTTCGGGTTTATCAATTTTGAAGCTTTTGAAATAGAAACACTGTGTTTCGAAAAAATCGTCTTCCTTAATCATGAAACGTCCTTTGATGTTTGGTAAATGATACGCTGAATCATTGCCTAGCATTATTCTACTTGGCTCTTTGTCCACAAATCTTCCACAAATACGAAAAGGTACATTGTTTTTTATCTGTCCGCTAACAATCGTACTATCGGGTCTTTGTATTCCCATAATTAAATGAATACCCACGGCACGGCTTAACCTCGTTAGTGTTTCGATACTGTCATTTAATATCTTAGATATTTCCTTATCCCTAGTTTTTAACAACTCTGCCAGTTCATCAATAAACAATATTTTTCTTTTAAGACTTTCTGCATTACTGCTAACCATTTTATTGTAATCATTGATGTTGTCAACCTCGACGGTTCTGAATTTATCAAGACGGTCACTTGTTTCTGTAACTAGGTCACGTAACACCCTAATAACGTCTGTATATTCATAGTGTATTATTACCTTGTCACGAAATTCCGTAAAAGATACCCCACGCTTAAAGTCAATCAATTCAACCTCGTAATCTTTATAAAGTGCTTGGGATATGAGACACTTTAATATATTGGACTTACCGCTTCCAGTTTCGCCCGCTATAAAAGCATGTGGGTCACGTTCCAAGCGCATGATAATTATTCCGTAATGGCATATACCAATAGCGAATACATTAGCTTTATTTAAATAGCGGTCATTCCAGTTTAGTATACCTGGCAATGGTTCGGTTTCGATATGTATACTAATAAGTCTTTTGTTCTTCTCATCTTGCTTAATATCAATGATTTTTTCATTCAAGTGCATTTCAAACAAGTCTTTCTTCTCTAGCCAAGTTCTGAGCGGACAGTATGTTGTGAAGTTATAAGACTTGATATAGTCGTACTTATTTTCTTGCGACAAAAAGTAGGGGTATCTTCCGCCCGTTTGAAAATTCATCTCTTCAAACATATTATTAAAAAATTCCCTCATTTGCTTAAAAGGTCGAATGTGTACAATATAATGTCTAATACCCAATACAATAGCCGATATAATTATAACAACGACTACAAGAAGTACATATAAAGCATGCATGATTGACACCACCAAGATGATTATTGATAATACATAAAACGCAAAAATGCGTTTGCTATTTCTTGCCATGACTATAGAACCATTAAATATTAACCGCAATAACGCAAGTAGTATGTCAATCAACAACTGTACTGCATAAATCCTTTATTGTTCTGTATGTCTTATGGTTGATGATAACTTTGCGGACAGTTTTCCCCAGTTCCTTATCCTTGTATGGCATTGTGTAATTGTTATTATCGTGAATGATGAAGTTCAAATCTTTGTATACCCCTGTTTTCTTCGTGAACGTGGTGTATGCGTATTTTTCAAGCATTTTTCTAAACTCGTCACGTTCAACAATTATTCGGTCGTTTTCTACGGGGTTGTCAATCGCTAACAATTCAACAACAGAAATATATTCTCGAACAATCATATCTAGTAATGTAATGCTACCACCCCTTAAATCTTAACCTTGCTTTTCAAATAAATTTTTGTAGTCTTGATACTTGCATGTCGTAACTTCTCCATCACTTGTTTTTTTGAACGACATTTTTTATATTCCAACTTAGCACATGCCCGCCTTAAATCGTGACACGAAAATCCCAACTTTTTAGCTTGCTTTTGCAAATAGTTAGCAGAATAGAATACTTTTTTATCTTCTTTTGTACCCTCTATAAAATCAACTAAATCATGGTACAGTTTAGAATATGCGCATTCCTGAATCATTACCACTTCACTTGTACCACCCTTACCAACAAAAGCGAATGTTATTGTATCGTCTGTAATGGTGCAGTCGTTGGAACTTATACTTGCTAACTCCGAAACACGCAGGCCAGTAACAATGATTGCTTGATAGCTTAACTTTAGCTTTTTATTCCGTATATGTTTAATCCTCTTGTCTACTTGGGCAAAGTCAACACTGTTTAGCTTACGATGTTTTTTTCGTGTACATGCTTCTAACTGCTTGATAATTTCTAATGAATTAGCGGACAACGTAATATTCTGAAATGTGCAGAAATGCAAAAAAGCATTCTTGAATTGTGAAAAGCGGTTTTTGTGTTTAATCGCGCTTAGATTACCAAGTATTTTGTCTATATCAAGATTGCTCATTGTATCGGTTAGGCTCTGCCCATCAAAAAGCGTGCAAAGTTTTTTATAATATGTTTGTGCGGTATCTGGTCGGTACAAAGCTAAGAGGTAATTTTTATAGGCATTCAATAAATCATACTTCATCATTACTAAATACACCCCTCAGCTATGGAATCCAGTGCGACAAAAGTTTGGCTTGCAAGCAAGCGCATAGCGAAACACCACGTGCGACACTCTAGCCTCAATACCTACACACCTTCACATTTACCATATATTATATATATAATATATGGCATTCCCTTGTACGATTAGAATAGCGTGGGGAATGTCGGCGAAGCCTTATATCTCTGGTGCTTCGATAGTCGTAACTGGTCTGTAATTTCTATGGTTTATAATATGCACTGGTTACATGTTGGTTACAAGGTAGTTACGATGGATTTTTGACAATAAAATAAGTGAAAGCTTTGTTCAACTCTCACTTATAATCGATAGGTTCAAAAAATAACATTCTTTCCAGCTCTTCTTGTTGCCTCAATTGCCATTTTATAAAACTGCTTACCGCCATAATATATCTTTGCCAAATGACTCGTGTGACAGTAAGAATGGGTACGAAACATAAGTGTATAATAGTAAGGTTCTTCATCATCAGAAGCAGTAGTGCATTTCAATAAACATGACAATTCACTCAATCCAATGTGCTTCTTAAATATCTTGAGCATATCTCTATTTTTCAAAAGATTTATTCGTTTCTCATTTTTGTCTTTTAATTGGAAAATTTTAAAACAAATATTTTCTAATCCACAAGAAATATTCGGCCAACTTCTTTTCTCTTGTCTTTTAGGATAAGCTACTGCAATTGGTATAGTTAGCGGAAACTTTGGGTCGGAAAATTGAATAGCGACTCTCATATCATTTTTAATGCTAGTATCGTTAGCCCTCATTGAATACACATTCTCTATTTTCAACTCGCTAACGTTATCACTGTCTAAATCTATCACTAGATCCATTAACCCAAATACTAAGATTACGTTATCTACGTTATTAGTGGCACATAAGTTGATGAATAAATACTCTTTCATATCAGAGTGCTCCCTAAAAATCCATTCTTCTTCATAAGGTGCATATGGAGTCAAAAAAACGCTTCTCCGACTACTAACTATTAGGTTGGTAAAATCATAACCAGAATCAACCTCAATAAATCTTTCATCTTCGTCTATAGTAGAAAGGGGCATAGCAATTGGATTTACCTTCTTAATAGGCTTTGACCCATATAAATTAACATTATTGCCTACATATACATCAATCTCATCGTAATCCACAAATAGACCTACTAAATTTAATTTCGGTCTATTTGCCTTGTGGTTTGCACTTTTCGCCAAATCATTTGCAGCCTTAGAATAGTTGTTGGCTTTTTTTGACAAATCGTTCGCTTCTATCGCTAAACCATTTGAAATGTCAGATTTTTTATTTGCTTCTTCTGCCAAATTATTTGCTGTCTTTGATTGTTTATTTGCGGAATGGGCAAATATCAGCGCAATAATTGATATCACTGCCGAAACTATTATTGCGAGGATTGCTAAAATATACTCATAAATACCCATTGTTAAGCACTCCTTTATTCCAAAATCCATACAACATTTTATACTGCTAAATTGTACAAGTCAATGAAACTTATAACGTCTAAAACTCACATAAAAAAAAGCAATGCTTCCATTGCTATGTTCGAAATAGTTACTTTTTACCTTGCCCTTGTTTTGTGTCTTGATTCTTTCCAATACGTATATCCCATTCGACAAGCCAATCAATTATCGTTTGATTTTGACTTTCTCGTAATATATCAATTACATCTTCTATTTTGTAATCAGTATTAGGATTACACAATTCAACCGCCTTGCTCCTCATTTTTCCATATATGTTTGGCGTAATAATTATACCATTTGTACTTATACCAAACGTATTATATTCATCTCCCGTGAATGAGTAGATACAATCATTGTAATTATAATTACGAAAAGATAGAGTTATACCTCTTTGGGATTGATTTGCTTGTACTATTAAGGTTATGTAAACAGCTTCAAAATTAGTTAGAATTGTTTGAAGCTCAACTTTAACAATTAACTCATCATCATATAAAAATCGTTGTGCTGTCGTATAAATTTCTGGCATCTCATCTATATAATCCGAATTTATCAATTTGACATCAGTTTTTACAATTCCATATTCTCCAGAATCTATCCTAGTTAAGGGAAATATCGTATTTTCTTTTTCACTCATATTAGCACCTCTTGCCTATATTATAGCAAGAAACATTACAAAATATGCCAAAAATATTAAGCCAAGACACTACCTTTACATTCACATCAATTTGTAATTTATTGGCAATTTATTGAATAGCCTTTAATAAGCAATCACAATTGCAAGGAGGCAATAAATTGTTATCAAGAGAGGATTTAGAGAAATTAGGGTGCTTGAATATCGTACACATCAATACAGATGAATTACAAGAATTGACCGAAATAGTGATTGATGAAAGTTCACCCATAGAAGAACGCCTAAAGTTGTTTTTACAAGATATTAAGAATCCGTTTTGCTTCAAAGTTGATGGTACGGCTGTACAAATTACTTTTTCAGATACAGAAAGGACACTTGATGAAGCATTAAAAAGCTATCTAACAAATCTAAAAAACCTAGATAAATAGGACATGTGGTATAATATTAATATTGTGGTTGTGATTCACGGAAGGAGTAATTAATGGATAATCACAACAGTTTAAAACCAAACCTTGCACAGTACGCGCACCTTTTTGACAAAATTGAATCGGGAAAACCGATATGGTACATAGGTATATATACCAGGCTTTCTAAAGATGATAAAAATTCAGTAAGTTTAAGCATTGAAAACCAAATAAGAAAACATGCTAGATTTCTAAGAGGGTTAGATGATTTTGTAATTTATGATATTTACATAGATGATGGAAAAACTGGGACAGACTTTGATAGAAGAGATTATATAAGACTAGAAGAAGATATCTCAAAAAAAGCGATTAACTGCATGATGGTTAAGGACTTAACACGTTATGCAAGAAATATCGCTGATGGGATTAAGGCACTCGAAAATTTCGTTTTAGAGCATAATGTACGATTCATTTCTTTAGGCATACCTAAAGTTGACACATATATAAATCCAAAGGCAATTTCAAGCGCAGAGGTTTATGATGCTTTAGGTCGCGCGGAAGCCTATGCTAGAGATACCTCGGAGAAAGTTAGAGACATTAAAGAAATAAAAAGAGAAGCTGGAGAGAAAAATGGGGGGTTCCCCCCTTATGGGTATCTGCCTAACCCAGATGGTGAGCATTGGTTATATGACCCCGTAGCTGGTGAAATTAAAAAGCAGATGTATATGTGGAGTGCTGAAGGTATGTCAGACAGAGAAATAGCCAAAAAACTAAATTCTAATGGAGTACCTAACCCAACAGCATATAAGAAATCAATCGGCCTTAACTATAGAAGCCCTCGTTCTGAAAAAAACAGCGGACTATGGTGGCCAACAACCGTGAAATATATCCTTGAGGATAAAAATAATATAGGTTGTTCAGTACAAGGGAAAAGTAGTTCGTTTGACCATAAACGCCATAAACAAATACCCAAGAAAAAGAACGAGTATGTAGTAGTACGTGACTGTCACGAAAAAACTGTGTCCGACGAATTATTTGAAAAAGTGAACCAACTTAGAGGACAGCGTTCAAGGGTAACTAAAAGTACTGGAAAGGTACATATATTTGCAAATTTGGTCTATTGTGCTAACTGCAAGAAAGCCATGAAAAAAACGAGTTCAAAAGAGCACAGCTATTTAATATGTAGAACTTACAAAGACATAGGAAAAGAATTTTGCTCTTCTAAGCGTACTATAAGTTTCAAGGCACTAGAAAGTATAGTGCTTAAAGCAATACAGATACAAGTATCACTTGTAGCCAACTTACAATCAATCGTTGAAGAAATCAATCAAAAGACAGTTATCAACAAGCATTCAACTAGAATAAACCAGCTATTAGAAAATAGTCAGCAGTTATTGGCGAAAGAAGAACAGATTCTGGATTCCAGTTATTATGATTGGAAAAACAACGATATATCTAAAGAGCAGTATCAACGTATAAGAACAGATTCTGAAAATAAGTTACAACAACTACGAGCAACGGTAAGGACACTTTTATCTGAACAGCAAAGAATAGCTAGAGGGATAGAAGCTAACAACGTATATTTTGAACAATTTTTGAAGTATAGAAAGATAAAAGCAATAGATAGATTATTATTAACAGAACTTATAAGTAGTATCTACATACAAGAGGATAAGTCTGTTCAAATTGAGTTTAATTTCCAGTCGCAGTATTTGCTTATCATGGATTTTATCGAACAGAACGAACCAGAGTTTGTAAAAACACTAAAAAAGCCAAACTAAATTTTTTTATTAATAAGTTTGGCTTATGGAGTTGGCGACACAGGCCCCGCAGGGCCTGCCGGGCCTGCCGGAGCCCAGGGACCAGAGGGCAAATCGGCTTTTGAAACCGCGGCGGAAAATGGGTTTAGCGGCACTCAACAGCAATTTAACACCCTGCTGGGTTCATTAGATTCCACACTTAGTCTTTTTAATGCAATCTTAGTTAACCATGAATCAAGAATTACAATTCTTGAAGGGAAAGTAGACCCCGGCCCGGGCCCCGATGACCCTATTGTGATAACCCAGGGCGAGATCCCTGCGTTTATTACCCCTGTTACCGGAGAGACTGCCCAAACTGCCATTACGACGGCCCAGTTCAACGGTGCGCTATCCTGGTCACCCGAACTTGATAACGAAAAATTTAAAGCTGATACCGTTTATACCACAAGTATTGTCTTGACTGCCAAAACGGGATATACGCTTGCAGGGGTTAATCCAAGTATTTTTACAATCAATTCTCCAGGATCATCTCTGTCATATAACAGCACCACAAGCACGCTGACTATCATATTTGCCAAGACCGGACCAGACCCCGAACCGCCAGAGCCTTCAGAAGGCTGGGATTTGTTCTACACTTACTCGGGCTCTTCCTCTATTAATAGTTACCAGATTAGAATGGAAAACTTTACAGGCTGGGACGGCACGCAAATTATTACAACGGCCATTTATGATAAGGGCAACAACGCTAAAGACTTCGAGTTTTGGGCAAACAACCCCGGTGCAGATGGCCAGGGTACAAAAAGTGCGTTTGACCCGGCAAGCGCGTCACTAATAATGTTTGACGGTATTGGCACAAACCCGGCACCAGGCACTATCGCTTCGTGGGGTTTTAACCCGACTATAGGAACAAACGGCGCAATAATAATCAGCGGAAGCTCAAGCGGCTACCCTGTGCAAATGATGCTAAGAAAAAAGCCACAAATCTAAATAAAATAAAGGAGGATGCGAACAGTGAGCTCCATCCCTGAAGATATTAACGTCCTTAAAGGACAAATTTTGGGCACAAGCGTTGATACGGCCGATAGCGAATTTATCTCTGACGGCCCCGAATACTTGCGCACCCGCCTAACAACCTCTGAGCGAATCATTACAAGGGCAATCAATGCTCTTAGCAATTCCGAGGAGAATACTCTCGACTCTGTAGAAGGTATTACAAATCGCTTAAATAGGGTTGTGGGCCATGATATGACCACCGATATGGAGGACTTTTTATCTCTGGGCGGCAATTTGATTCACGCCGCCGCCCAGATGAAAAACACTATGCAAAACAAATTGCCGCCGGGGGTAACTGACAACATTATGTTGTTTAGCGGCATAGAAGGGCAAGTTAAGGATTCCGGCGTTAAAATAAGTGATATCGGCACAGGTGGCGGCGGTGCGCCTGTCGCGCCCAAAACCATCTATCTGGCCACTGCCGACGGAAATGACAATGCCAACGGCAGCAGTTCCGAAACCCCTGTTAAAACGATAGCAAGAGTGCGGCAGCTTGCGGGCGGGGCATTGACGCTGCATATCTCTAAATATAAAAGTCTACCCGCGAGTGACCCAAAGGCCATACCAGAGCAGTACAATACAGCAGCCGTGTACAGTACAGGCGACAGAGTATCGTATATGTACACATTTGAACGAACCGCAGACGGTACAGCTACAGCACCTACTATGAATAACGCAGCATGGCGCTTTGTTTGCATTGACGAAGTTGACAGTGAAGCGGTTGTAAACAGATGGAACAGCATACTTCCGCACCACAAAGGCGAGATTGTATTTAAAACGGGTATAAGCCTATCCAGCCCGCGGGTTACCTATGTTTGCCTTGAGGACAACTTAGGGGAAGAGCCGCCGGACACTATGGCTCCGACGAAATACTGGTGCCCTGTAGGCCCGCACAATCCAATTTTGCCAGAAACCGAAAACCTGCAAATCAATAATTTGGCGGGGCTGACACTTATCAGCGGCAGCGAAGACATACCCGGAAACGAGTACCAGCTTGTTGTAGCTCTTAGCAATCTTGATTTGTCGCGCAACGAATTTGTGGACATAGGCGCGCAATTGGTTATAAGTGATGTATTGACTTTTGAAAACTTAGCGAGTGCGCAGTGCCGCCAGCGGATATTTGCGAGGGAACTGTCTGTAAGCAATAACGGCGTGGTGGCGTTTAAGGACGCAGTGTCGGCGTTTGACCGCATTATTCTTGAAAACAACGGCCAAGCCTCGTTTTATAGTACGGTAAATGTGTGCACCGGTGCTGCGGGCACCAACGCTATAACAATCAACGGCGGGGCGGGTGTTGCGTTTATGAACGCGATAACGCTTACGGCATTTAATGTTGGCGCAGGCAATACCGCCATAGGGCTGTTGGCAAGAGGTAGTGCCAGAGTTTTCTTGGGCGGGGGTACTTTGCCGGGGCTGTCTAACACCAATGTGGTACCTGCTGTTACAAATACGATTGAGGGGTTTGCCACAGCTATACGTGTAGACGAAAGCGCATCTGTGGAAAACTACGCCACGCAAACGATCATGCGCGCACTCGACTGCGATGCCGCGCAAGCCTACGCACTGTTTATAGGCAATTCTGGAACATTTGTAAGCGGCAGGCGTGCGGCCGTATACACAAGAACCAACGCCACCGGCTTCCCGGACAAAACCACGATAGACAAAATAGAACTTAATGGCAACTTTGTCGACTACAAAACCATTCCCTCAGGTAATGTTACCGGCAACACCATCTACAGTGTTACTGCAGAAACAAGCGGGCACAGGATCAAAACCGATATCCACAACGGCGAGGCCGGCAGTTTGCGCCTTGAGCTCAAAGGCTGGGGTTATACCGCCCGATTCACCATGATCGACACCGAGGTCGCTTGCTTTATCAACGCGGACGGCACGCTCACACCAAACTCGCTTCAGCAGATAAACAAGGGGTGGGGATTGCGCCAGGCGGCTGTTTATCTGGACACCGACGACACTTGGACGATCTATCTCGGCGGCACGGTCGGTCGAGGCACTAACGTAAGGCTGGATGCTTACGTCTCGTTTTTGACGAACAGCGATGACGGGGAGACGGCCACGCCCTATTCGTCGGCTTCGCTGTACAACCGGGTGAGCGGTATCACGCCTTTGCGCGGGGCGTTAGGCGAGCTGCCCACGGGCGCGGAGCCCGGCTACCTGCTCACCACGCAGGAGCGGATGTACAACGTAGTCCAGCAGAATGACATGTACAGGGACGTTTTTATAGCGACCGGGGACGGCGACGACACCGGGCCTATGTCAAGCAACCCGACAAGGTCAGAGAGCTTTAAGACTATTGAGGCAGCGCTTGCGAATATTCCGCGCAACTGTTTTGTAGTTTTTTATATCAACAAGTACAAAGACCCCGCCCGCCGCAATAGCAGCGCGAATATCGCACAGTACAGCTCCGGTTTTGAGTATGCCGTGGGTGATCGCATGGTCCACGAGGGGTATGTCTACGAGAGGGTGGTGGCAGGTACCGGGACTACTCCGACCTTGACGATGACGACCCCGTGGAAGCATGTAAACATCGCGACCCCATCTAGGGGGAACTATTCCGGGTCGATTGATTATGTTTCCGGGGATACCGTCTTTTTTAACGGGCTTACCTATGTTTGCGTGGCCGCCGCCCGGAATATCATCCCTGACACGGTGGTAACATCCCCGCAGTATTGGGTGCCTTGTGGTGAGTTTAACCCGGTTATCCCGGGGGATTTGACGATTGCCCATTACGGTGGCGTTAACATTACTAACGGGGATGCAAATATCCGCTTGATCTTTTTAGCTGACCGGGTTGTTATCACCCATTGTAAATGGATGATAACTAACACGCCGATTTATGTGTACGGGACGCTAGAGATAAATAAACTGGAATCACTTCTTATGAACCAAACTCTTGAAGCAAATATCCCGTTTATAGTTTATCTAGGTGTGGCGAGGTTTGTCCGTACTGTAACAGTAAGAGGGCGAATGCGTTTGGTCGTTAACGCTCTTGTTTATTTCGATGGCAATGTTATCGCCATGGCCGATGCCCTAAACCAATACGGAATAGAAGTATCACAAGGCACAAAGGCGGTTTTTTACGGATCCGTTAACATTACAGGGATGCCGGGAGTCAACGCAGCCCACGGCCTTCTGGCACAATATTGCGGGCATATCATAACTTATGGCAATATTACCGTAAGCGGTTGTCTGTATTCGGTCACCTCATCCAGCTCCACTGTTGAGATTCGCTCCGCTACCGTTAATGTAAGCAGGGGTACCAATACAGCTACCAATTCCTATGCGATGGCTATGACCGGCCGCGGCCTTATGACCATTAGCCCCGGCACTACAATCAACCGAAACGGGCTCTCTGACCATATCGCCACAGGTGGAATGGGCATAAACCTCGCAAAGCTGACAGGTGTTTGGCCCTAAGCCAGCCGACAGCAAAAACCACCCGATGATGAAAATCTGCGGGTGGTTTTTGTTTGCGGCTGTCAGTTTTGGTATTGCAGTGTCAGGGCTTCCAGCGTGATGTTTATGCCGTTGTTTGTGATGATTAGGTCGCCGCCCTCGTCAAAACTTAGGCTAAAGTCGACATACTGGGCAGTGCCGGACGACACCCAGGCAACCGTGCGGAAGCTGCCGGTAAAGCCCGCGTCCCCCATCGACGAGAGTGCTGCAGTCGTGCTGCCGCCGCTAAAGCTTATTGCGGCAAAGATGAGCTTGACGCTTTTGTTAGGGGTTGTGATGCCCAATGACGTCAACTGCTGGGCTTGCAGTATGGTAACAGTCCCGGAAGCTATGCTGCTATTGTACAGCGACTCCGTAACAACAGTTTGCATAGGGTAGACCATGGGCACTTCCCGCTCGCCCACAAACAAGCGGCCGTCTGGCGTGGAGTGTACGTTAAACTGCAACGCCCACCCAAGCTGGCTGGGGATAGTGCTGGTATAATTCTGCCAGTTCATTTCATACCCGCCCCAAAACCCGTCCGGCGGCAGGCCGGTGGAATCGGACGGCACCTCAACGGTAGCGTGGCTAAGCAGCGCACCCGAATCCAGCCGCGGTGTGCCCGCGTTGTTTATAAACCAGTAACCGGCCCGGGGCACACTTGGGTTAGCGTTATAGTTGGACCAGACCAGCACATAGTTGCCGCTTTCGTGCAAATACCAATGCGTGCCCAGCGAGATACCGCTTATGGTGTTCATGTTGTTCGCACCCATATCCGACCAAATGCCGTCAAACCGCGCATCCGAACTGCTGCACAAAAACCCGGTAGAAACCGCGCTCATCTTGCGTGTGTATATCCCGTAAGGGGTGATGGCAACATCCCCCGGCCTGCCGGCAAGATTATCGGGCGTTTCGTCAAAAGTTGTCAGGGTGTGTACGCTTGTGCTGTACATCGAGTAGATCTCGTTTATCGCGCCAACAATATCTTTGGCAATCGTGGAAAGATTAAACGAATCGCCAACGATTGTGTTTAGTGCGCGAACGTTGATATCCAAAATCGAGTGGATATTGTCGTTGTCCGGAAATGCACTTGTCCCTCTGCTCGCGCCAAAATACCACACTTCATCTACGGACGTAATTGGACGATAGCTGGCAATCATAACATTGCCGTTTATATCAGTCAGGTCGGTAATGTGTGTCAAATTCCCATTGTGGTAATACTCGAAGAAGACTCTTTTGCCCTCGATTACCCAGCTGGCTACGGCGTATCTTTCGTCATCCATGTGTGCATCAATCGCCGACAGGTAAAAGTACCTCCTGTAGTCGTGCTGGCCCTGTATTGGCCCTACCATATTTACATGCCAAAACCTAGCCCTTGGCAGCGACGGCGGCGCAGGCGTAGCAGTGACATCTAACTCAAAAACCGCGTTGTAATATAAATCGTTAATCGCTCCAATCGTCTGAGTATTGGCGGTTTGCTGAGTTTTTGGCTCGGCCGCGGCGTCCAGCATTTCGTTTGCCGGGTTGGCAATCGTGAGCTGAGAAGAGTTACGGACTATTACCAAGGTTCCAATTGTTAGATTTTTATTATTATCCATACTACATTGTATGGCATGGAGTGATATAGTGTTACATACTGATACACATGCAAAAGGAAGCGATTCTAAAACTTCATTCGACCACAGCCCCAAAGGGAAGCCTTGCCACAACGGCTGTACCATCTCTTAGATATATATAACCTTCGTAAAATCCCGGGGGTGCATTATTACTAATAATCATTATGGCATCAAATTGGCCAATGTCGCCCGGTACGACGGTTACAGTTCTCCTTCTAAGGATAAACCTGGTGGCATTTGATGGATTATTAGTAAACATATGATTTATTGTGAATATGCGGGTGTGTTCACTGGTGTTTTTTATACTTACCGGCATAATTATTTCGCCATCCGATAAATTAATTGCGCCAAAACTTAAAGATGACATGGTTGCCAATTCAAATGCCGCATCGGGGCTAGAACTCATGGGGACATAATGCCTGGTCGTGACAACTACTTGATTAGTCAATGCCTCTAGTGGCCTGACAAAACCTGCGCCAACCGCAAATACGCTGTTTAGTTCCATATCTGCCAAGGGCCTGGCGGTATTCATCATCCTGGCTTTTATTTCATAAGGCGCAGCATAGGGGAAGGCCTGAACTAACAGTGCCGCAATACCAGCTATGACAGGCCCGGAAAGCGAAGTGCCGGAAGCCAGAGAGTAACCACCATTTACGTCGGTTGTCCTGACCCTAACACCGGGGGCGATTATATCCGGTTTGATATGGTGGGTAGTTTTAACCGGCCCTCTTCCCGAAGAACCGGAAACGGTCTCTGCCAAAATACCGCTACAATCAGACCCTGCAGAACCGTTGCCAACCGCAATTGCCAAAGGGCTATTACTGGGCACTAATACGGTATAAGGATAAGGGCCGGCATTATGGGCTGCCACAACTACTACCGTGCCATCCAGCGCGGCCAAGGTCACTGCGTAAGTATGTGGATTAAAAGGAGATGTCCCGCCTCCAAAAGTGTATATAACATCGGCCTCTACGTCAAAGTGAGCTACCTCCAAAGCATCGATAGGCTTAAGACCGGGGGTGACAACCGTAGACATTTGAATCAACCACAATTCTATCTCTGGTGCCATAGCAATAACCGCGCCGGTAGCCAGCGTACCATGGGCATGCTCTGTCCCCGGCTCATAAAAAAATTGCCAACCGGGTATCCTGCCTGTATCATCTAAAAACCTTGCAAATTCTGGATGGGAATGCTCGATGCCCGCGTCCAGCACAGCCACACGAACACCCCTGCCGGTGATGCCAAGCTGATGATGTATATAGTCCATCTCGAACAAATCCCTGGATGCACGCATAAGATCAGGGTTAACAAAAAATGTGTTTTGCGGCGCATTATCATTTGCAGGCGTTATGGGTTGATTTATTACAATAGCCTCCGGCACTTTGGGTAAGGAGTGAGGCGTCACAGCAAAAACATCTGTCATTGAAGCAATCTTCTCAACCATATGGCCGGGTACACGCATAAACACACCGTTAAAAAGCCTATAATGTTTAGAAAAAATCCCGACAAGATTATATTCACAATACATGGGCAGCTGCGCCAACTGTTGATTAAATGCTTCATGAGCCGATAACGCCTGCTCTTCAAAAGAAGCACCTGTCAAATTGCCGTCAAAATGGCAAAGATAAATCCCCCTCTCCTGCATAAGCCTTAAAGCCACAGAGGGGGGCATGGCAAACTGTACAATAATTTCGACAATTTCATCTTTAGAATGTATTTTGTATTGTCCTTCGAACCCATACATGCCAACAGAGTCATTTAACGTACTTGTTAAAACATAGGTGTAATCATGCCAAGCATATTCGTAGTTATGAGGTTCATAAGTCCAAGTAATCGCACTTTTTAATAGCACCAGAACCACTAAGAACAAATATACAACTCGGCATGTTTTTAGTTTCCACATGGTCATATTCCTTTATATTTGGTATATCTTGTACACCATATAATATGCAGGAGGCTATAACCTGTACCAAAATGCATACATCATACGTTAAGGAGCATAAAAAAAACAACTTGGGGTTTAATTGAAGCAAAGCCGCCAAGTTGTTGTATTTTACATCCTGTCAATATATCTCTTCTGTATGCCCATAAGCTTATCCATCTGCGTTCCCGACAGATAACTCTCCGGCTCTTTGCTTAAAATGCCGTTAACAACGTTTTCTGCCCTTTCCTCTATGGATTTAGACCCTTTCTCTACCCAGATTAACCTATTTACTCTGCTGGGCAGTCTGGAATTTCTAAGTTCTTCGCGATAAAAATCAAGAGTATTGTCCGTGCCAAGGAACGAGCCAGAAAAGCCAACTTCTTTGATAGTATCAAAGGCCAGCCTCTCCTCATCAACGATAATCCCCCGGGCGAACCGCTCGCTGCACCCGATAAGCTCGTTATCAATGACTGCAACTTCCGGGGAAATGGTTTTTGAGGTTTCTATATTGCCTATTCCCCAAACCATGTTCACTTTCCCTAAAACATGGGCCATAAGCGTTGTAAGTTTTTCATAAGATGCCTGGGAATCAAGCATATTTGAATCGCTAAGGCACCAGGAGGCACATGGCAGATTATGATAGGCAGCCATTTCCGCGCCTGCAGTTTGCAACAGTGCATTTTCTGGTGCGCCCGTTAGGACTATGGTTGTCATCATGTCAAATACATGGGCGAAACCAGCGTTGTATATGCAGGGGCGGCCCGGCTCCAAAACCTGATTGATAACAATCCCGCTAATTACCTCCGCATCTGCCGAGGCAAGACTCCCGGCCAATGTCACCGGGGAAGTTCCACCAGCCATTGGCTCCGAATTTATCATAAACGGAATCTTATGACCGCTGCTACGAATCATCAAATCCAATGCCGTTTCCGACCATGTTAAAGGGCTGACAATACTGTACCCCAGCGTAAAAAACATGTTGTCCGCCAACGATTTACCGTCCAGGATAACATCCGCCATTTCAATTATAGCGTCAACACCCCGCGGCGTATAAATACAGGGCCGCAAGTGCTTGTATGTGTTTTGAGCCATAAGACGAAAGCCAACAAAGTCCCGGGCCCCGGGCGGATATTCTATAATACTTGTACCAACTACACCATGAACATTTTCGAGCTTATCTGACACACGGATAAAATCCATAAACTCCTTTTCGCCAATATCGACGGCTTTTTTGGAAGTCCCCCGGGTATATAGCGTACCGTTGGATGTGTAATACAAAGCCCCCGCACCGCTTTTTAGTTCCGTAACATTGTCTTTACGGTCTTTTACAGTAAAACTCTTTGGGCACATTTCCATATGTTTTTTTACCATACCCGCCGGAAAATACAGGGCATCCGGGGTTTTTGGATGAGGATCAGCACCCGCATCCAGCAACTTTGCATAAACTCTTTTGTCGCGCACCATAACCCCAACTTCCTCCAAAATCCTTAGCGCGGTATTGTGAATTTGCTCCCGTTCATTTTGCGTCAAAATCTGTAACATAAATATCTCACCTGCTTTCTTATTTTTTTCCATTGTATCATAAATCCTGCGAAATAAATAAAAAAACTCGTTCTCTTAACCTTGTTAGTAGATTGTAATGCATTGCTAGCGTTATGTTTATATAGTATAATAATGTTAGTAGTGGTAGAGTAGTCACAAATATTGCGTCCTCATCGCCCCTATAGAAAGAGTGCATTATGCCTGTATCAGAAGCACAGAATAAAACAACTCTATAATCAAATTGAACGTGATAACACGAAAGGAGAGAACGCAAATGCAAGCAGTTAAGGGTTACTTTGAAAATGGAAGATTTACACCTCATGAAACAGTTACGCTCCCCAAAAAAGCAGAAGTAATGCTAATATTCCAACAAATTACGCAACCGCCTATACCAAGTAATAACAAAGAATTTTGGGCCGAATTTGACCGCCTAGCAGCTGACTCTTCCATCGAGAATGATTTGCTCAATGATGAAGCATTTTCTCGACGAGCTTCTGGCCGAGAGTTAATAACATTTACAGATGAAGATACACGGCCATGATATACGCCTTAGATACTAATACCATCATCCACCTATTAAGCCATAAGTCAAAAGTGATTAATCAACGTAATGCCGCTTTAGAGCTTGGTGCGCAATTCATCATTCCACCTTATGTGAATTTTGAATTATTACGGGGCTTTCGTTATGTACAAGCCACAGCAAAGGAACGGTCATATCGCAATTTGTGCACTTGGTATCCTATTGGAGAAATGAGACTTGAAACTTGGGAATTAGCAGCCAGTATCTACACCGACTTACGCAAGGCACATTATACTGTAGGTGATGCAGATATTTTAATAGCCGCTTTTTGCCTAATTGACGGCTACACTCTTGTTACCAATAATACCAAAGATTTTAAAAATATAGACGGTTTGCGTTTTGTAGATTGGGTGTAAGGACAAACTATGTCAACAGAACAAAACTCCGCCAGACCCGCCGTCATATCTTCAAAGGAAAATCAAGCCGCAGAAATTAGCAAAACAAAAGAAATAGTACCCAAAACAATTAAAATCATAACAAAAAAAGCCCATTAACATTCAAGAAAACCTTGATATCATGGGCTTTTTCATATTTGATACTTCGGACGGAGATGAGGAGATTCGAACTCCTGCACCGCTTTCACGGCCTATACGCTTTCCAAGCGTACCTCTTCAACCGCTTGAGTACATCTCCATAAGCAGGCAAGGGGGGGATGCCTACTAACAAGAATTTTACAGCATATTCCGCTTTAGCGCAAGGGGAAATTGCACAGGGCGATTTTTAGTTGTTCAAGCGCGCGGTGTAGGGTTGCGCGTGTGCAGCCTATGTTTAAACGCTGGAATCCATCGCCGCCTTTGCCAAAGGCCGGGCCATCTACCAGCCACAATTTGGCTTTGTGCGATATAAAATCGTTAAGTTCTGCGGGGGGGAGGCCAAACTGGCGGAAGTCCAGCCAAGCAAGATATGTGCCTTGCAAGTCCGACATGGTGATTTGCGGAAGTTCGCTGGCAAGGTAGTTTTGCAGATAGTCGCGGTTGGCGGTAAGGTATGTGATAAGCTGGCTAAGCCAGTCTTCGCCGTGTGTGTAGGCCGCTTGGGATGCTACAATTCCCATGCTGCTGCTTTGGCTTAGTCCGCTTGCGGTGTATTGTGTCACAAAAGCGTTTCGTATTTGTGGATTGGCGATAAAAATATTTGCAAGATGCAGCCCCGCGACATTAAATGTCTTGCTGGGGGCGGTGCATGTGATTGTAATGTCCAAGTATTCGGGTTTTAGGTCGGCGAAAACAAGCTGCGTGTGGCCGTCGAAGACAAGATCTGCATGAATTTCGTCGGCTATAACAATTACGCCATGCTTTAGGCATATATCGCCGAGTTTTATCAATTCGTCCCGGGTCCATACGCGGCCAACGGGGTTGTGCGGGCTGCACAGGATAAACATTTTTACATTTTCGCGGATTATTTTTGTCTCGAAGTCGTCGTAGTCAATTACATACAAATTGCCGCTTTGTACAAGCTTGTTTATAACTGGTTTGCGCCCGGTTGTGGTAATTGACGAGAAAAACGGCGGGTAAACCGGCTGCTGGATTAGCACCCCATCGCCCGGTTTTGTAAGCCCGGATATTGCTACATGCAAAGTCGTGACCACGCCCGGCGTTTTTACGAGCCATTCTGGTTGGATGTTCCATGAAAAACGCCGCTTGAACCAATCCTGTAAAATGGAAGTGTATTCGTCCGCTGTTTCCGAATAACCGAAAATACCATGCTCTACAGATTTTTTTAGTGCGTCAAGTATGCAGGGCGGTGCCTGAAAATCCATGTCCGCAACCCATAGGGGAAGCGCGTCGTGAGGCTTGCCGCGCGAAACCGCGAAGTCGTATTTTAGACTGTTAGTATTTTTGCGGTTTATCTCCGCATCAAAGTTGTATGTCATTTTACAATCTCCTAGCTAGTTTATCGCTTGGTCAAGGTCGTTGATAATATCTTTAAAGCTCTCCAGCCCAACAGACAGGCGAATCAACTGATTATTAATTCCCTTTGCCTCACGTTCTTCTTTAGGGACATCCGCATGGGTTTGCAATACCGGGTACGTAAGCAGGCTTTCTGTACCGCCCAGGCTTTCGCCAAATTGGATAACGCGCACACTGTCCAAGATTCGTAGTGCGGCGGCCTCGCTTTCCGCTTCAAAAGAAAGCATCCCACCAAAGCCGCTGGCCTGACGGCACGAAATTTCGTATTGCGGGTGGTCTTTTAGCCCTGGGTAGTATATTTTTTTGACCCGCGGCTGCTGTTGCAACCATTCCACTATATGACAGGTATTTTCTTCGTGACGGTCCATGCGAATAGGCAGCGTTTTAATACTGCGTATCATCAGCCAGCTATCAAATGGCGAGAGACACGCCCCGGTGCATTTATGCAAAAAGCGCAGCTTTTCCGACAACGCGGGGTTATTCCATACCAAAAAGCCGGACAGCGTATCGTTGTGCCCGCCCAGGTACTTTGTACCGCTGTGGACAACTATGTCCAGCCCAAGTTCAAGTGGCCGCTGGAAATACGGCGTCAAAAATGTGTTGTCGGCAATTGTTAACAAGTTGTATGCCTTTGCAAGGGCGGCAATCGCGGCAATGTCGGTAACATGCATTACAGGGTTACTGGGCGTTTCTATAAAAATGGCCTTTGTTTTCGGGGTTATTTGGCGTTCTACTGCTGGTATGTCTGCGGTATCAACCAGCGTAAACGTTAGCCCATTATTCTTAGCATAAATCTGGTAAAATAGCCGATACGACCCGCCATACAGGTTGTCCGACAAGATGATATGGTCGCCCGGTTCAAAAATCTCCATGGCAAGTGTGATTGCTGCCAACCCACTGGAAAATGCAAGCCCGCCGATACCTTTTTCCAGGTTGGCGATTACGTCCTCTACATATTCACGGGTTGGGTTTTGCTGGCGCGAATAATCGAAGCCCGTGGTTTTGCCCACCCCCGGGTACGAAAATACCGCAGACTGGAAAATTGGTACGCTAACCGCGCCGGTGTTGTCGTATTTCTTTTTGCTGCCATGTATACAGAGTGTGTTAATGTCCATTTGAAAGCCTCCTTTTTTGTGCAGCAATATTAGCACATTTTTTAAGCGGGGTCACTACTTGAATTTTTTCATAATCGACATATAATCTACATATGAAAAAGGGAAATGAAGGGAATGGTGTCCGATATGAAATATGCAATTATTTCCGACATACATGGCAACAACTTTGCGCTTGAAGGCGTTTTGGCAGACGCAAAAGCTCAGGGCGCAGACAAATATCTGTTTTTAGGGGACTATGGAGGGGGTTCTCCTCAGGCAAATGCCGTTGCAGATACTATCCAAAACACAAACCCGGCAGTCGTAATTGCAGGAAATGGCGAAAGGTATTTCGACTCAATAAAAGGCAAAAAATTTAGCGAACTTACCGCCCAGCAAATGAAACCGACATACTGGACATACAACTCTCTATCGCCCCAAAACCTGGACTATTTCGCTAACCTGCCGGAAACCTCCATCATTACAGACGGCGAGTTTAACATTCATCTTGCCCATTCCATGAAACTGTTTTTCCGCACACCAAGAGTCGAGCCGTTTCATTCGCGCGAATTCCGTATACGTATGCGGCAAGAGCCATTTAATCATGAAGACTATCTGCATTTTGCCCGTGAGACTTTGTTATCAACGCCGAGCGTAATCGACGAACTTCACGGAATGCCTAAAGGAATTTATCTATTCGGACACAATCATCTGCAATTTCACATGGAATATGAGGGCCGCATATTCATAAACCCGGGCGGTTGCGGCCAGCCACTGGACTGTGACACCCGCGCACCATACACCATACTTGCCATTGATAACAACGGCTGGCATGTGGAAGAGCGGCGTGTAGAATACGATGTAAACCTGGCTATTCGTGAACTAGACCTTTGCGGTTTTACCGAATACGCACCGGTTTGGAGTCAGGTAATAAAACTTTCGTTGCAAACCGGCAGCGATTATTTCGAATCATTTGTTATGCACATATTAGAGACGGCGAAAAGAATGGGAGAACACACGCAACCCGTAAGTAATACCGCTTGGGATGCGGCGATTAAAACATGGGATTCAAAAAAGGCTTGACATATGTCGGCCATCTACATATAATCATGCGTAGATAATCTACACATGAGGTGATTTAACAATGTCTGACAAAAACGCACTATCCGGCAACACAACAATGCTTGTGCTAAAACTGCTGGAAACCCGCGACATGTACGGGTATCAAATTATTGAAGAGCTTTCGCAAAAGTCGGAAGAGCTTTTTAAACTCAAAACCGGGACGCTGTATCCCCTGCTTCACAGCTTAGAAAACGACGGTATGGTCACATCATACGACCAAACCGCCACAGATGATTCCAAACGTGTGCGCAAATACTACAAGCTAACAAGCAAAGGCAAGGGCCTGCTTGCGAAAAGGGAACAGGAATGGCAGGCGTATACAAACGCCGTTGACCGTGTAATGGCAGGGGGTGCGGCATATGCATATTAGTGAATATGTAGACCAAGTGTGCAATCAAATCCGCTGGAAAAAGGCCCGCGCCCGCGTAGCCGATGAACTTACCGCACATATTGCAGACAGCCGCGACGCGTATATATCTCAGGGTATAGACGAAAAAACCGCAACCACAAAAGCCATTGCCGACACCGGCGACGCTTCTGCCTTGGGTACGGGCTTAGACCGTGTTCACCGCCCACGCCCGCAGTGGGGAATGTTTGCGGCTGTGGCAGGTTTTTTGGTACTAGGGTTATTGTCCAACATATTTTTACTTGACGTTAGGATGTTGTCCGACATATTTGCATATGACTTTGGGCTTACGTCTGTACGGTTGGCATGGATGGCCGTAGGCATAGTGCTAATGTTTGCGGCGTATTTTGTGGACTTTAGTATATTTGGCAAATATCCGTGGGCGGTATTTGTGTCAATGCTTGTGCTTGTAGTGCTTGTGAATATTATGTTTACGGTAGGGATACACACCCCGTTTATTGGCTTAATTTTACCACTTGCGTTAACAATTTTTATATTCAAGATGAAGGGCAATGGAATGCTGGGTGTTGTACTGAGTGCAGCGGTTTATATTGTGATGTGTATATTTGCCGCAGGTTTTGGCGGTATGAGTATGTTTTATCATGTGTTTATCGCCGGGTTTGTGGTTTTGATTGCGGCGCAGGCAAAATTGTTGGCGCATTACCAATGGTAATTTCCTTTGCAGGCATTGCCGCTCTTGGCTTGATGGAAACAGGCCTCACCCGCATATCAATTATATTTAACCCGACGCAAGACATGCTTGGCTTCGGCTTCATGGGTACCCAAGTAAGGCAGTTACTACGCGGCGCGGCACTGCTGGGCGAAGGAACTCACACAATCCAATTTATGCCGCCGTGGGATTTGCATTCCGACTTACTACTCACCACAGTTATTCACCGTTTTGGTTGGATACCCTTTGCAATAGTTATTTGCGCAATTGCCGCGTTTATAGTTGTTGGGTTTAAACGCTGCCTAAAACAAAAAAGCCACTTGGGACTGTTTGTGTCCTTTGCGATTATGACAACGCTTACTGTTCAAGTTGTTATGTACGTGATTTACAATTTGGGCTTTTTGTTTACGGTAATATCATTGCCGTTTATTTCGCCGGGGAACTCGGCAATGGTGGTTAATTTGATGCTTGTTGGGTTTATGCTTTCTGTTTTTAGAACCGGCGACGCAACCGCGGATAAGGATTTCATACCTACAAAAATTCAAAGTTAAATGAAACAGGGGCCAATTCACTGATGAACTGCCCCTGTTTTTCGTATATAGCAATATCTATTGCGGCTTTAAAATAATACTAACATCGCCCTCTTCATACATACGCCCGCCAAGTTCCGGGTATGATGGATAGTGAATGGTTTTGTTATAATCAAAATTTTGTGCTACAGCAATATACTTATCAAAATCAGATTTTGGACGCTCCAAATCTGAATGGCCGACAATATAGGTATTAAAGTCCAATTCACGTACGCGTTTTAACATGTTAATGTACACGTCCACATCAAGGCACTCATTCAAAAACATCCACATATGATAATTGGCAGCATCACCGTTAAGCAGCAGTTTATGCTCGCGAATAAGCAAACCGATTGAACCAGCGGTGTGCCCTTCCATTGCCACAACTTCTACTTTCAAGCCACCCAAATCAAATATTTGGCCATTTTCAAGCATTTTTAGCTTACCAACATTCTTACCCGCTAAGTCTACATCTGCAGGGTGAATCCACTTTTCTTCAAATTGGTACGCACCATCTACATGGTCCCAGTGACCGTGGCTTAGCACAACTTCGTACGGCAAATTACATACTTGACGAATTACATCGTCCAGCGAGGCCTTGCCATAGCCTGTGTCAAATAATAATGCAGACTTTTGGCCAACTACAAGGTAGCAAAATACATTTTGCGGGTCGTAAATACTGTATAGCCAAGGGTGCAGCTTGTTTATTTTGTAGTGATTCATGGTGTTATTCTCCTTTGCCAATTGGTTACACGTCCAAATTACGCACCTGTGTTGCAAATTCCTGTATAAACTCCTTGCGCGGCTCTACTTTGTCGCCCATTAGCTGGGTAAATGTTAAATCTGCCGCAAGGGCATCGTCCAATGATACGCGCAAAAGTATGCGGCGTTCTGGGTCCATAGTGGTATCCCATAGCTGGTCTGCATCCATTTCGCCCAGGCCTTTGTAACGTTGAATCGGCTTTATGCCGTCACGCCCAATTTCGCCTAAAATATTTTGCAATTCTGCATCACTATAGGCGTAGTATTCATTTCTGCCTTTTTCAACTTTATAAAGTGGAGGCTGTGCAATATATACATAGCCGCCGCTTATAAGCTCTGGCATGAAACGGTACATGAAAGTTAGCATAAGCGTACGAATATGCGAGCCGTCAACGTCAGCGTCTGTCATAATTACAATTTTATGATAGCGCAGTTTTTGTATGTCAAAATCTTCGTGAATACCAGTACCAAACGCCGATATCATAGCCAAAATTTCTTTGTTATCCAAGATTTTATCAAGACGTGATTTTTCTACGTTCATTATTTTACCGCGCAGGGGCAAAATAGCCTGTGTATGCGGGGAACGTGCATTTTTTGCACTACCGCCCGCGGAGTCACCCTCTACAAGGAATACTTCGCACAATTCTGGATTCTTTTCGCTGCAGTCGGAAAGTTTGCCCGGTAAACGCCCGCCCTCAAGTACAGATTTACGCTTTACAAGCTCGCGCGCTTTTTTTGCCGCTTCACGTGCGCGGGCGGCAACAAGGCTGTTTTCGATTATAATACGACCAACAGATGGGTTTTCTTCCAAAAAGTATGCAAGATGCTCGTTTAAAACATGCTCGACTGCGGTACGTGCCTCGTCGTTGTTTAGCTTTACTTTTGTTTGGCTTTCGAACTGCGGTTCTTCTACTTTTATGGATATAACTGCGGTAAGACCTTCGCGTACATCCTCGCCGGATAGGTTTTTGTCGTTGTCTTTAAGCAGTTTAAATTTGCGCCCATAGTCATTTACCGTTTTTGTTATGGCAGCGCGGAAACCAGTAACATGAGTACCGCCGTCAGTTGTATTAATATTATTTACAAATGCGTATGTGTTTTCTTGGTAGCTGTCTGTGTATTGAAGCGAAATTTCTACAAACACTTTGTCGTGCATGGCCTCGCAATAAAAAATTTCGTCCGTAAGCGCGGTTTTATTTTTATTAATATGCGCAACAAATTCCTTAATGCCGCCATCATAACGATATGATCTTGTGCGGTTAGGGTCTGGCCGTTCGTCAAAAATATCTATACGTAAGCCTTTTGTCAAAAATGTGGTTTCTTGCAGGCGTTGTTTTAGTGTATCAAAACTGTATACCAGCTCGTCAAACATTTCCGGGTCTGGCTTAAAATGCACGAGCGTACCCGTTTCTGACGTGTCGCCAATAATGGTTATATCGCTTATTTTTTCCCCGCGTGAAAATTTGATTTCGTGAATATTTTTACCATCATGTACCTGAACATTAAGCCATTCTGAAAGCGCGTTTACTGCAGATGCACCAACACCATGCAAACCGCCGCTTGTTTTATATCCGCCGCTGCCAAATTTACCACCTGCATGCAGCGTTGTAAAAATAACTTCTACAGCTGGCAGGCCTGTTTGCGCCTGTATGCCAACTGGTATACCGCGCCCATTGTCCCGTACAGAAATACTGTTGTCTGGGTGGATACGCACATCTATTTGGTCGCAGGCGTCCATAAGTGCCTCGTCAACAGAGTTATCTACTATTTCATAAACCAAGTGGTGCAGGCCCTTTGCGCATGTAGAACCAACATACATACCCGGGCGTAAACGAACCGCCTCCAGGCCCTCTAAAACTTGAATATTCTCGGCTGTGTAATCTGACATTTAACATGTTCCTTCCATAATCTTTCCGTTTTCCATTTTCATTATATTACAGTCTTTCATTGTTTTCAGTAAAATATCTTCAAGCCCTGTACAGGTTACCAGGGTTTGTATATCCTTTATTTGCGAAAGTAAAAACCGCTGCCGGCTTGTATCCAGCTCGGAAAGTACATCGTCAAGCAGTAATACCGGCGTCTCTTTTGCACTTTGTTTAATTATTTCAATTTCCGCAAGTTTTACTGACAATGCCGCGGTGCGCTGCTGCCCCTGCGAGCCAAAAAACCTTGCCGATATATTGTTGATTGCAAAATTTATATCGTCTTTGTGGACACCCAATGTTGTTGTAGCCTGCCCAATATCCCGGGCATGGGATTTTATTATACTTTCTAAATAGGTATCGATATTTGAGATGCTTGGCGCATAGGTAAGTTCAAGTGTTTCTGTACCTTGCGTAATATTAAGATGTATTTCCCGGGCAATGTCGTTAATGCGTTTTACAAATGCTAAACGCGCCTTCATTATACGCTGCCCGTAATTTGCCAATTGCTCGTCCCAAACTTCTAGGGAAACAGTATCAGACTTTTGCAAAACTTTAAGCAACGCATTGCGCTGTTTAAGTGCGCGGTGATACTCTTTTAAATCGCTATAATACACTGGCGAAAGCTGGCATATTTCCATGTCCATAAACCTGCGACGCTCGTATGGGCCGGCTTTTACAAGGCGTAAATCTTCCGGCGAAAACATAATAACTAACAACCGCCCAAACAGTTCCTTCATATGTCTTATTGGGACACGATTTATGGAAAGGCCTTTTTTTGTTTTGTTACCCAAACGCTCTATATGCGCGTCCATAGTAGAATTGTATCCATCGCGGTTAATTTCTACTTGCACATGGGCATTTGATTGCTCGAATTTAACTAATTCCTTGTCATTACCAGCGCGAAGCGAACGCCCGAAGGCGCAAAAATACACAGCTTCCAAAAGGCTTGTTTTACCTTGCGCATTCATACCATAAATGATATTTACACCGCTAGATAACTCATGCTTAGTAACATCTAAATTACGAAAAGCATTAGCCGAAATACTGCTAACCCACATTTTATTCGGGTCTGAGTGGTACTATCAGGTATTTGAAGTCCGAATTTTCTTCCAAGCCGCGAATAGTGCATGGGCTAAGCTGTGTATTAAATTTTAGCACTACTGTTTCGTCTTCCACCGCACGAAGAGCTTCTATGAAATAGCGCGGGTTAAACGATATTGTTAAAGCTTTACCATCTGTTTTACAGGGTATACCGTCCTCTGTTTCACCACGCTCGCTGCTGGAACGTATGGATAAATCATCATCGCTGATATCCAGCTTAATTGGCAGCATTTTATTTTCTGTAGCCACAAGAACAGCGCGCTCGAATGCACTTAGCAAATCGTTACGGTTTACTTCTACTATGGTAATAAAATCTTCGTTAAATATTTGGTCGTAGCGGATAAACTCGCCTTCCAGCAAGTTTGAAATCAGGGTAAAATCCTTTGATTTAAAGATAATACGCTTTTCTGTCAGCCTTAAACTTACTTCTTCATTTTCGTCTGCCGGAAGCATACGGCTTAATTCGCCCAAAGCTTTTGCAGGCACAACCGCTTTGTAATTATCTGCTTCTTCAACCGCCGTTGCTTTATATGATATACGAAACATGTCTACAGCAACCATACGCATTATATTGTCTTTAACCTCTATAAGCTCGCCGGTTAAAATAAGCTTGCTTTGGTCGGTAGAAACAGAAAATATAGTTTGACGAATCATTTCTTTTAATGCTTGAGCTTTTAAACTGTAGCCTTTATTTATTGGCACCAATTCTGCATCGGACATAATAGGAAACTCGTCCGCAGGCTGGCATGATATCATAAGCCTAGAGCGGCCGCTTTTTACCTGTACGCTATTTTTATCGTCTACAGAAATTGAAACGACTTCGCCCGGCATTTTTCTAACTATTTCTGAAAATAGTTTTGCGTCAAGCGCAACTGAACCAGGTGTAGTTATATCTGCAGGTATTGGTGATGTGTTTATTGTTAGTTCTAAATTACTGGCACTAAGTGAAAGGCCATTTTCTTGTGCGGTTAGCAGTACACATTCTAAGATAGGCATTGTAGTGCGTTGGTTAACTGCGCGAATGGCAAGACCTAACGCGTCCTGTAGTTGCTGTTTTTCGCATGTTAGTATCATAATACGCTCCGTATCTATATTATTATTTTTTTGTTGGCAGTGGTAGTAATAGGGGCTGTGGATTGGTGGAAAAGTGGTGTGGGTTCACAAAACACGGGTTTTTATCTGTTGAAAATATTGTATAGTTCCTGTTCATAATAATAGTGCTTATCCACTGTGTCCACAGATGCAAATTATCGGGCTGATTATAAACAATTTATACACAACCTGTTAACAAAATTTTGTTGAAATGCGCTGACTACTCACCACGTATGCGTATCTCTAATTCATCGACTAACAAACGCAATTTTTCGTCAATCTCTAGCTCGTAAGCAATTTTTTCGCAGGAATGAATAACGGTGGAATGATCACGACCGCCAAAGAAATTGCCCACTTCAGGCAATGACTTGTCCATTATCTTACGACATAGATACATAGCAATTTGACGCGGGAAAACAATTGACTGTGTGCGCTTGCGGCCATTTAAGTCCGCTGTAGTTAATTTAAAGTGGCTGGCCACTACTTGCTGTATAAATTCCATTGTGACGTCTGCTTTTTCGGCATTAACAAGCTGGTCCTTTAAAGCCTGCTGGGCAATGTCCAATGTAAGTGTAGCTTTATTAAGAATTGCCCACGCAACCACTTTGTTAAGTGCGCCTTCCAGGTCACGTATATTGGACACTATGTTACGTATGATGAATTCCTTTACGTTTTGTGGTATTTCTATTTTTTCGTTAGCCAGTTTTTTTTCTAAAATTGCGGCGCGTGTTTCGTAGTCTGGGATAGTTATGTCCGCACTAAGGCCCGCGGCAAAACGGGACGTAAGTCTGGCCTCCAAGCCTGTTAGTTCTTTAGGCGGAAGGTCGCTGGTTAGGACTATTAATTTATTGGCAGAGTAAAGGTCGTTGAAAGTGTGGAAAAGTTCTTCCTGTGTGCCCTCTTTGCCTTCCAGAAATTGAATATCATCTATAAGCAAAACGTCTACATTGCGATATTTTGTTTTAAATTTGGCTGTTGATTCTTCTCTAACAGAGTGAATGAATTCATTAGTAAAAGTCTCGGAAGATACGTACATTACTTTAAGCTCTGGCATAACGTCCAGTACGCGGTTGCCTATGGAATGCACAAGATGCGTTTTGCCAAGGCCTACACCGCCGTATAAAAATAACGGGTTGTATGGGCTGGACGCCGGAGACTCGGCCACGGCCATTGCGGCAGAATACGCAAGTTCGTTGCATTTGCCTTTTACAAATGTCTCGAACACATATTTTTGACGAAGGTTTGTTTTTGTGTAATCCGTGCCAATTGGGCTGGATTGCTCTGTTTTAACATTGTCTTCGGGTGATGTTATGTGAATATCCAAGTCTTCGATACCGGATGAAATACGGGCAAGATTTAATATTTTACTAAAATGCCTGTTTTGTACCCTTGTCTTATAGAAATTTGTGCTTGCCATAAGTGTAAGAACGCCATTTTCATAAGAAACAGGGGTAAGTGTTGCAAAAAAAGTATCAAAAACAACAGGGGTCACTTCAGGATGGTCTTTTAAAAGGGGTAGGGTGTCTTGCCACATAACGTTGACATCCACAATGGTTCCTCCTTATGCTGTGTAGTGTATGCGGTTATCCACATATTTATCAACAGGCTGTGTATAACTTGACACAGCGCGAATGTCGGTAAGCTCTAATATACCAAAAATGCTGTGGATAATCAATAAGGTATAAACATGATTTAAACAATAACTATGGCAACTCTTTTAAAAATCCTTGACGGACATACCAGTAATGCATATAATGCCTAGACGGACGTTTCAATATGAGAATTTTTGAGTCAACAAGGACGGTAAAGTGTGAAAGAAGCGAACTGCAGCTTCTTTCATCAAATTATTTGTGCCTTCCGCAAGGAGGGCTTCGCCCGACAGAAAGGAATGGAATTAAACATGAGTAAGAGAACATTTCAGCCAAAGAAAAGGCAGCGCAGCAAGGAGCATGGTTTCCGCAAGCGCATGAGTTCGGCCGGTGGCCGCAAAGTATTGCAAAGAAGACGTAAAAGAGGTAGACATGTGCTGTCTGCGTAGGCAGGCTTTGCAGTCTATTAAAAAGAGGCAAGAATTTAAACGAGTCTATAGCCAGGGTAAGTACGCCGCCGATTCTATTTTTGTGGTATACGCCCTGGCAAATGGTTTGGATCACAATAGACTTGGCGTAACAGTAAGCAAAAAGGCAAGCAGTAGTGCGGTTGTGCGCAACCGTGTTAGACGATGGGTTAAAGAGAGTTTGCGTTTGCGCTTTAAAGCTGGCCCAGCGGAACGGCAGGGCTTGGGGCAGAGCCCCATTAGTTATGATATTGTAGTAGTGGCGCGCGCTAAGGCTGCAGAGCTTGACCGTAAAGCCGGCGCGTTTTTTATAATAGATAATTCTATAAGTTCTTTATTTGAGCGGCTTGGTAAGAAAACGGGGTTCGTTCTATGAAATTTGTTGTAATAGCGTTTATCAAATTTTATAAGCTGTGCATTTCCCCGCTACTGGGTAAAAATTGTAGATTTTACCCAAGCTGTTCGACGTATATGATGGAAGCCGTTGACCGTTATGGCGCGGCAAAAGGTGTATGGATGGGTACAAAGAGGTTATTACGCTGCCACCCTTTTAATAGGGGCGGGTATGACCCGGTACCGTAGGAGGTTTTAATATTTTGAGCGGCATTTCTAATTTAACAGTTTTGGCGGCAAACCTTGTTGCGCCAGAGCCGGGTTTTATTGTTAGACCCATCGCAAATTTGTTTGGACATGTTATTAACTTCTTATTTAATATCGTGTATGCAATGACTCCGGCGCATTCGCTGGGGCTTACAATTATTTTGGCTACAATTGTTATGCGTGTGCTAATGCTTCCGCTAAACTTAAACATGCAAAAATCCATGGCCAAAATGCGCGAAATTCAACCAGAACTTAATAAAATTAAAGAGAAGTACGGTAATACCAAAGACCCGGAAATTAAAAAGAAAATGATGGCCGAGCAGCAGGCGCTTATGGCAAAGCATGGTGCAAATCCGCTAAAAGGCTGCTTTCCTATGCTTCTTACAATGCCTATTTTTATTGGGTTTAACTTTATATTGCGTCAGGCGTTTTTGTATATTAATCGCTTGGGGGACTTGTATTACGAACTTGCGGAAGCGGTTATGCGTGCGCCAAATGCGCTTGAGTCTATGCTGCCAACCATACATTCGCTAATACCAAGCAATATGCACCGTGCAGGGGCAGAGGCAATTCCGCTGCTTGATGCAGGACTATCTATGGAAGCCGTGCGTTCGCAAGTTGGCGACTTTATAGACGCTTCCGACCCTTCATCTTTAGCGCGGGTACTAAACCGCTTTTCTCCCGAAAATTGGGACTTCTTGTACACACAAATACCAGACTATTATGCAAACGCGATTATGGCATTAAACGAGCGTAAAGACGCAATCGAAACGTTCTTTGGCTTAAGCATGGTAGACAATGCCTCGTGGACATGGCCAAGCGTTATGGTGCCGTTTATAGTTGGTATAACAATGATGATTTCCATGTATATAGGTAACTTGCGTATGGCTGGGCAAGCCAGTGACGACAGGGCAAAAATGCAGCAGCGTATCATGGTTGTTGTAATGCCGGTTTTCATTGGTGCAATAACATTTGGTATGCCTGCGGGCGTAGGTTTGTTCTGGATTGTGACACAGGTGCTTCAAGGTATACAGGACCTTGTTTTAAACAAAAAAGCCGGTGTAAAATTTGTCCTGCCATTTATAAAAAAAGACGCGGAGGTGTCTTAGATGAACGCTGAGAATCGCTTCATGAATTCAATTGAAAAAAGCGCGAAAACTGTAGAACTAGCAATTGCCGAAGCTCTTGCTGCGTTGGGTGTGTCCGAGGAAGAAGCTGATGTTTCGATATTGGATGAAGGTACCAAAGGCGGGCTTTTTGGTATCGGTGCTAAGCTTGCCAAAGTTAAAGTTTCGATTAAAGAAGATGCACTAACCATAGTCAAAAGCTTCTTGCGGGAAGTAACATTGTCTATGGGGCTTGGCATGGAGCTTGAAATTAAGCAGAAAGACCGTCGCATATATGTAAACTTTATTGGCGACAGCATGGGTATTCTTATTGGCAAGCGCGGCCAAACAATAGATTCGCTACAGTATTTGACCAATCTTGTACTAAGCGGGCGCGATATTAAGGATGTCAATGTAATTCTTGACACAGGCAATTATCGTAGACGCCGCAGGGATACACTTGAATCCCTAGCGCGTAACATTGCCCGCAGGGTAAAAACCAACCGCCACAGCGTAAAGTTGGAACCTATGAGCCGTTTCGAGCGTCATATAATACACACCACCCTGCAAAATAACAAAGAGGTGCGTACTTATAGCGAGGGGAATGAGCCGCATCGCTATGTGGTAATAGCGGTTAAATAAATGACGGATAGCGATATTATTTCCGCAATTGCTACCGCCCCCGGGCACGGGGCAATTGGGATTGTAAGAATGTCGGGCGATGGTGTAATGGATTTGCTTAGGCGGGTTTTTGTGCCGGCAGTCCAATTCGAAAGCCACCGCATGTACTATGGCAGTATTCAGGCCAACGCAGAAACTATTGACGAGGTAATGGTTTGCCCAATGATGGCCCCGCGTTCTTACACAAAGGAAGACACTGTAGAAATTTATGCCCACGGCGGCATGATAGTATTGCGCAGCGTATTGGACGCTGTGCTTCGTGAAGGTGCGCGACTTGCCCAGCCGGGCGAGTTTACAAAGCGCGCCTTTTTGAATGGGCGCATTAATCTGGCCCAGGCCGAAGCTGTTATAGACATCATTAATGCCGGAAGCGATGCCGCGCGTCGTGCTGGACTGCGCCAGCTTGGCGGGGGCTTATCCAACCGGGTTGCCCGGCAGCGCGACAAAATACTTCATTGGCTTGCGCATATAGAACTTAGCATAGATTATCCCGAACACGAAGAAGAGGCCAAAACCGCCGCGCAAATACTTGCAGAAGGCGGCGACGTAATTGCAAACTTAGAACAGCTGCAAAAGACTGCCGAAATTGGGCGCATACTGCGCGACGGTGTAAAAACCGCTATTATTGGCCGCCCAAATGCAGGTAAATCCACTCTGCTAAACGCGCTTTTGAGCGAAGACCGGGCCATTGTACATGAAGTTGCCGGTACCACCCGCGATATTTTGACTGAACGTGTTGTGGTTAACGGCGTACCGCTGGTGCTAATGGACACTGCCGGCATACGAGAAACAGACGACCCGGTAGAAAAAATTGGCGTAGAAAAAACGCTGCAAGCCGCAGAAGATGCGGAACTTGTACTGTATGTAGTAGATATAACGCAGGGAACTTGCGCCGAAGATGAAGAGATACTAAAGCGTTTAGGCGATAAACCCACGATAGTTTTATTAAATAAATGCGATTTGTCCGCTACCTGCCATTGCAATGACGAAGCGAGCGTTATACGCGTTTCCACCCTAACCGGGCAGGGCATGGATGCATTATACGAAAGAATCAGCGATATGTTTTTGTCCGGCATTGGTGACACAAACAAAGAGTCTGACATAATCACCCGCGAACGCCACCGCGTTCTTGTTGAAAATGCCATCGCCCACGTGCGCACCGCTATGCAGGAAATTGAGCTAAACGTCCCGGAAGATTTAGTTTCCGTAAACCTTCGCGCCGCGTACATGGCACTTGGCGAAGTGCTGGGCGTGGAAGTGGCAGACGATATCTTGGATAGGATTTTTGCGGAATTTTGTGTTGGGAAGTAGCTAAATTATTATTATAACGGCGGGGGAGACCAGCGGGGATCCCCCGCTTTTTTTGTGCCCTTTAGCCCTGCTTAAATGTTGACCTTAATGGTTGACATAAAGAAGGCCTCCATGTATTATGAGAAAAGTTTTGGGTCACGGGTAATATGTGACTCTGTATCACAATCATTTTGTACGTATTACGCTTTTATACGTAGATAAGGAGGGTAGGCAAATAACGCAAAGTAAATGGAAGCCCGCTTTATGTTCAGTAAAGTTGTTACTGGAAAAAAATTTCGAAGGAGAGAGTTAAAGTGAAAAGAATTTTGTTAAAAAAGCGGTTAGCGGCGGTTCTAGTGGTGGCAATGCTTATAATAACATCCATCCCTACTGTAGTAGCATTTTCATATGAATCAGTCTCGTATGATGAAGCAAATTACATTGAGCGTATCGTTGATGAACCTAGCTACGATGAATTTGAAGAGAAATATCCGACAAGTGCATTCATTTCAATACAGCCTTTAAGCAGCGTAATTGTAAGCACTCAAGCAGAATTAAGAGCTGCAATAACTGGCGCTCCTGCAAACACTCCAATTATAATTACTGTTAATAACACTATTAACATCACTGGCAGTACCATTGCCGTCAGTGGAGCAAGAAACATAACAATAAATGGAACAGGAACCTTGACTGTGTCAAGTAACATACGACACTTTGCTGTTAGCGGTGCCACTACCACGCTTACTTTAGCGGGTGATATAACGCTTACCAGGGCAGCAGGTTATACCAGTAATGGCGGTGGTATCTTTGTTTCAGGAGGTTGGGGCAATAACCGAGTAAGAGCAAATTTGATTATGAGAGAAAATGCGGCAATTATTAATAATCAAGCAGGTGAAAGAGGGGGTGGGGTAGCACTTGACGGCGCTGCTGTCAGTTTGTATGATAACAGTAGAATTGAAAACAATCATGCGGGTACTGGCGGCGGTGTAGCTGCAGATGCCGGAGAGCGTTGTGGTGTTATTATGTGGGATAATAGCTCGATTAGCTACAACACTGCTACTAACGGTGGCGGCATTATTTTTGGTGCTTTAGACGATCTTGAAATGCATGGCGGTAGGATTAACGGCAACACGGCAAATAATGGTGGCGGCATGTATTCCGGTGGCGGGACCACACATTTGCAGATGTTTGCCGGTGAAATTCGCAATAACACAGCTGCAAATAATGGTGGGGCCATTAATATTGGAACTGATTGGGGCTCTCTTTCAATTCAAGAAAACATGATATTTAATGGCAATACCGCAGGCACTTCACACGATTTTGGCCTTGAAACAGGCCTTGGAGTATGGAGTGCGATTCGTTGGGCGGGAAACAATAGTATCCCTGGTACTCATTTGCTTAACAATTATGACATTAACTTCACTGGGCAGACAGTTACTATTCGGACAGTCACATTCGATGGCAATGGTGGTACTGTGCTTCCCGTAAACCAAACACGCAATGTAGTTTCTGGACATGGACTTGGTGCTGCTATGCCTCCTGCTCCAACCCATCCACAGGGCGCAGCATTCCTGGGATGGACTAGAAATCAAGATGGTACTGGCGGGGCATTTACCGCAACCACGACTATAACGGCCAATATTACGGTTTATGCCCAGTGGGGACCGATTCCAGATTTGACAATCACATTTGACGGCAATGAAGGTATTGTTCTTCCAGCAAATGAAACACGCAATGTCGCTCATGGTGGTGAACTTGGCGGCAATATGCCTCCTGACCCAACCCACCCGCAGGGTGCAGCATTCTTGGGATGGACAATAAATCAAGATGGTACCGGTGGGTCATTTACCGCAACTACAACGGCAACGGCTAGCATTACTGTATATGCCCAGTGGACACCAGTAGTGCCACTAATGATAACCAAAGCTGCTGACAGGGACACTGCATCTGCAGGAGATATAATAAATTACACAATAACCATGAGCAATGACACCGATACACCTATCGGATCCGCTACTGAGCCTCTAATTTTTTTAGATGTTTTGGATCCAAGAGTTACTTTTGTTCCGAGTTCTACAACCTCCCCATCAGCAGTATCAGTTACTTTTATTCCGAGCTATACAACAACACCATCGGCAGTATCAGTCACCCTTGTTCCAAGTTCTGCAACAACACCATCAGCAATATCAATAACATTATCAATGGAATATAGCAATGGTGAGATACAAGGAGACTTCTATTTGCCGGCTAACAGTAAAATTGTTATTACTTTTAGTGTAGTGGTAAACGCAAATGTGGTTGGGGGAGTAATTAGAAACAGCGCAATTATTAGTTTTCCACATGATCCATATAGACATGATATTATGTCTAATGAGGTTATCATAACCGTATTGGATGCCCCAATAATACCGCCTTATCAACCACCACCACCTCCGCCGCCATCGACGTTTATGCCCCCATTACCACCACCTAGCCCTCGCCCCACTCAACCACCAGTTGTAGACGACCCGGCACCAGAGGTAGAATATTACGAAGAAGAGCCTCCTGTAGATCCAACGCCGGTACTTTACACACACTACGCATATATGATAGGCTTCGAAGACGGCACTGTTCGCCCGCAAGCAAACATTACACGTGCAGAAGCGACGACTATCTTCTTCCGCCTTATCAGCGATACTCACCGCAGCGGCATTTGGTCACGCAGCAATTCTTTCAGCGATGTTGAGTTCACAAGCTGGTACAACACAGCTATTTCAACAATGGACAACGGCGGGTTTGTGGCCGGGTACCCGGATGGTTCTTTCCGTCCAAACCAAAGCATAACCCGTGCAGAAATGACAGCATTGGTAGTACGCTTCATGGGCTATGGCCACCTTACAAATGTACAGGGCGGCACATTCTCTGACACTCAGGGACACTGGGCTCAAGATGCGATTAACACCGCAAGCAGACGCGGCTGGGTAACCGGCTTCGAAGACGGCACATTTAGGCCAGACCAACCGATAACCAGAGCCGAAGCGGCAGCACTGATAAACAGAATGCTTGGCCGCCTACCACAAAATAGCGACGACTTGCTTGCAGGAATGTTAACATGGCCGGATAACATGAATGTGAATGCCTGGTACTACTTGTATATCCAAGAAGCGACAAACTCGCACTATCATGTAATGAATGCAGACGGCATCCACGAAACATGGACCCAGTTGATTGCACCAAGAGACTGGAGAGCGTTAGAACTTTCGAGTTCTGCACCTTCGAATTAATATTTTGAGAAGAAATTAACAACAAAAAACGAGAGATTCGCACAAGCGGACTCTCGTTTTTTGTTGTTATAGCGCCTTCTGGCGTTTCCTGCCGGGACATACGCGCCGGATAAGGTTCTTTCTTTCAGGTACAGATATTTTAAACGGCAAAGGAATTGTCACTAACCGTAAAGATGAACATGAGTTGCGGCATAATTTTTGATAGTTGGCAGCCAAACTATATACATTAGTAAATTGGATTGTGATAACGATCCTTAAAGCTTTTTAAAATATCCGCAAGTTCGTTTTGGTGGTCGCGTGTGCGGCCCAGCCCCTTTTTAATGCGTGCGTTTTCCAGACGAACAAGGTCGTTGTCGGGGGATAGGCTTATTGCGTGAGCTATTGCTTTTTCTGCCCTGCGCCAGTCGTAGTCGCGGCGATAGTATTCGGCAAGTTTTGCCCATAGGTTGGCATTTGTGGCCCCGTCAGCGGCAGATGTTGCGAGGCGCATGCATTTTAGCGAATCAGGGACATCGCCCAAAGCAGCATGAATTTCCGCTTCTTTTACATAATAGGCTGCATCTTTGTTGGGTATTGACTGCAGAGCCTCAAGGGCTTTTGAAAATTGGCGCATAGCCTTGTGGGCATCTGCCATTTTGTAAACGTAAAACGGCACGGACGGGTCAAGTTCTATGGCTTTTTCGTAAAATGCTATGGCTTTTGTGTAATCTTTTTGCTCGTATGCCAAAAGACCATGCAAAAACTGGAAGTCTGCGCAGGTTGGGGCCAGATGTTTGAGCTTACCAAGTGCGGCTTCGGCATTTTCGTATTGCCCGCACAAAATTGCGGCCTCTATATAGTGGCGCAAAATATTTGTATTGTCTGGTTCAAGGGCACAGGCACGAGCTAGGTAGCTTGCAGCTTTTTTTGATGCCGAAAGCTGCATATGCACGACGCCAATGTTGTTTAACAAGGCCGCGTTTTCTTCATATTTAAGGGCGCGTTTGTAAAGCGGTACAGCTCGCCCCGGCTCGCCCCGCTGCACAAGATAGTCGGCGCGCTCGTTTAGTTTTTCCCATTCGCGGCGCATTTCCCATGCCTGTAAGGTAGCTTTTAGGCCGCTAATTTCATCTGCGGAAAAATAATCGATTAATTGCAAAAAGCCAAGTACTTGTGCGGTAAAATTATCTATACAGGCAAGTTCCTTCATTTTTGACGCAAGATAAGAAAGCCCCAAATCCGAGACCCATGTAATCATTGGCTCGGAGAGGAAGTCGTCTGCAGATTCGCGCCAGTAGTGGAATACGTGGTAAATTGCTTCTTCAAAGGAATATACGCGGATACCTGTCGAATTGAAATAAAACGGCGTTTCATTTATTTGTTGAGATACGCAAAGTTGAAGCATGGTTGGCCCCCCATATGTTTTATTGATATAAATATATCAGACATTTGTGATATTGTAAAAGCCTCAAAAATTTGTTATAGTCGACACAATCGAAACCCATAGGGGGCAACCATGCTAACAAATCTTGTTTTTTCATTAAATATAGTGCTGCCTCTTTTTGTTGTAATTCTTTTTGGGGCATTTTTAAAATATAAAGGCTTTGTAGATGTTCCATTTCTAAATACGGGTAACAAGCTTGTATTTTTATTTGGCATCCCAGCAAATGTTTTTGTCAGCATCTACAGAGCCGATATCACCGAGGTTTTTAACCCGGCTTTTATTGCATATGCCGTAGTATTTACGCTGTTTTCATTTTTTGCAATATGGCTTTTTGCCCATGTTTTTATTAAGGATAAATCTATAATTTCTGCATTTGTTCAGGGCTCTTTTCGCGGAAACTATGCCATTTTGGGCGTGCCGCTTTTGGTAAGTATCCTGGGGGCAGAAAGGGCTGCGCTTGGGGCTTTGGTTTTGGCATTTGTTGTACCTGTTTACAATATATTTTCTACAGTTATATTGGCCGTGTATTCGCCCACAATTGAAAAAATTAATATCAAATCACTGCTGCTTGCCGTTGCCAAAAACCCAATTATTATTGGTGTTGTTTTGGGTATTGTCGCATCGCTGTCTGGCCTTAGGCTGCCCCAAATAGCAGAAAGTTCTGTTAGCTTGATAGCAGTCCTGTCTGGGCCGCTTGCTTTAATTTGTTTGGGCGGCAACATTAATTTCAAAGGCTTTGAAATACGATTCAAATTTTCTGTAATTGCAACCATAATGAAGCTTGTAATATTGCCGGTTATTTGCACGGTAGTGGGGTATGCATTGGGCTTCCGTGGTGATGAGCTTATCGTGCTTATGGTAATGAGCGGCGTACCAACCGCGCTTGCCGGCTATGCAATGGCACTGCAGTTTGGCGGCGACGGGTACACCGCATCCACTATCATTTTGCTGACCACGCTGCTTTCCGCATTTACGCTTACTGTGTTTATTTATGTATTTAAAACAATGGGAATGATAGTGTAAGGCGCAAACGGGTACAAAAAAACGTACACGGGGGGCGTGTACGTTAAAGCTGATACCGGGAATCGAACCCGGGAACCTCTTCCTTACCAAGGATGGGGTCTTTTCTTTATATCACCGCTCGAAAGCCCATATTTACTGGGGTTCTACTGCATCCGCAATTTTGATGTTACTGCAATTTACTGCAATTATCAAAATTATTGCTCCTTGCCCGGAATTTATCTGTTGCATTTATATTAGCTTAGGTTTGAACCAGTCAACGAGTGTAGCTACAGCCGTGTCAAAATCTGGCGTTCCATTTACTTTTAGCAATTCACCTAGCCATTGTACAATATATGCTTTTCTAACTGATTTGCCTTCTTTGCGCGAATAATCAGTTAGCTTTCGTAAACTGGTGCCTACACTATTTTTGTTCGATGGATGTACAGTATCCTCAATCGCCTTTTCCATATTTCGCAAAGCGTCCATGTCATTTGGCTCTGCAACAATGCAATGATTTTGGTAACAATCGTAACATACAGCTTGCTCCTCACCTATTTCAAATGTATCAAGCGAAATATGATAAACACTCCATGCCCCATTCTCTATGGCTGTTTCTCGGTTTACTCTGAGCGTTTTTGCGCAGTCGGAACATACAATATTCCCACTATACTCATCGTACTCCTCATAATCAGCAGAGAGCAAAGACTTTATATGCTCCACTCGTTCAGTCTTGGATATTTCAGCAACCCTTTCATCTCTAAGAATGCTTAATCCACCGCCATCCATTTCGATAGCATAGCGAATATACTCGAAAGGGTCAGTCCCATTGGCATAATCGCAGAATACATGAGGGCATGTGTAGTGCCCATCGCCATCTATGTCATAATCAATTATATTGTTATACGGAATATAGCCTAAAACAGTTGCCATAACAGGCATAAACAAAAACCCCCCGCCATCGTAACCGGGACAGCGTATAATAATATTTTGTCGATATGGGAATGTGTGAACTATAAGTCCATTATGGTAAAAATCGTAAACCTCGGCTTTCTCATACCCATAATGTCCCTGTAGAAGGAGTTTGTTGTTTTCTGGATATCCTGTGTCATCAATTGAACGAATAAGGATTTCGCTACTTCTAAATCTTGTATGAGGATTTTTGATTCTATACATGCGCCAATCTTCATTTTTATATTTGCTTTTATATTTATCATGCCAATCGTCAATAGGCAATTTGAAATCCTTTTCCATTTTGTGCTTTAGCGATATATTTCTACGTACTGATGATATGCGGTTGCTACGCTGTCTTGTGACACTAATTCCGAAAAAGATATATAGCAAATCATAATAATGTGTGTACAGCATAGCTTCAAGTTCTGGCTTTGTCCACGCCTCAACGAAGCTAAGCCCTTTCAGATTAGCATGAGCTTTGAACGCATTAAGACAAGATGCAGACAGAGAACACGCCGTTACAAGCACATATTTGTCAGCCTTAGTAGGATTTTTGTCACAATAATCATCTAGGATTTTCCTTATTTTAGCGGCACCAATCTTCTCATATCGCTTGCACTGAAAGTGGTAAACACTGTTTTTCCCCTCATCAAGCAATTCAACAGCCTCAATATCAACGCCGCCGTCATCTCCAGCAATACCGATATGGTTAATGCTTTCCCATCTGCGCCATTTAAAAACCATTCCGAGAACTAATGATTCAAATCGTTCCCAGCCTAAATCCTTAAAATGCAATTGCCCATATGTTCTTGTAACCGTCATATACTATTAGACCTCTCCCAAAATTAGCTTAACAGTTCAAAGTTGATAAAGCCACAAACTAAAGACATACGAACTAAATGCCTGCTTCTGCGATTGCGGTATCTGCTTGACAGACAGCGGAAAACT
>Ga0123352_10000403_pt1 | contig 52037 bp, 36 predicted proteins | sample TergutLab28metaG_FD_89700 | JGI IMG/M metagenome (GOLD analysis project Ga0123352, IMG submission 89700) | Labiotermes labralis P1 segment gut microbial communities from Petit-Saut dam, French Guiana - Lab288 P1 | ecosystem: Host-associated > Arthropoda: Insects > Digestive system > Gut ... | reverse complement strand
CATTGATTCGACCAAAAGTAGCGAATTGGAGAAACTTATCATCACTTATGTATGTAACGATGTGGTGAGTTCAAGCAGTCTTTTAGAAACGTATATTCTTGTAGGACAATAATAAAATCAACAGTCATTAAAATATAAGAAACCTAAACATTGAAAAATAAATACATTATGAAAAGAATTTTAAATACCGGAAAAATGCTCATATTAGCATTGATCTTTGTACTAACTACAAATGTTGTTAATGCTCAACAACAAATTTATAGTGGTTTGAGAGTGCCCCAATTAACCACCTTAGAGCGTGACCAAATTGGTACAGAAGTTGACTCCGAAGCCGCTCGTGGAAAGATGATTTTTAACACGGATTCTCTCGTATTGCAGTATTGGAACGGTGCAGAATGGATATCTGTTAAAGATGAGCAGGCTATTTTGGAGTACATTACTAACAACATCAACAATACTAACCTTGGTGACAGTATTTTGAATTTCATTACGAACAACTTTGTAGTAACTGTGGACGGTATAGAAATTGTAAGCGGGGACAATACCGTAACCGTTATAGGAGGCAATACAAATGAGCCTGATTTGCGCGTGAATATTGGTGTGATTATCGACAGTTTGATAAACAACTCAACATTTATAGAAAATTTGGTAACTAACCAAACATTCATTGATAGTTTGATCAGCAACTTAACAAACAACGAAACGTTTATCGAAGAGCTGACACTGAACGAATATTTTATCACAAATTTGATCGAAAATCTATTCATCGACCAAACGTTTATGGATTCAATTGTGAACAATCTATTCCTACATGAAGACTATATCTCTACCTTGATCGAAAACCTGTTCATCAACCAAACGTTTATGGATTCAATTGTGAACAATCTGTTCTTACATGAAGACTATATCTCTACCTTGATCGAAAACCTGTTCATCGACCAAACGTTTATGGATTCAATTGTGAATAATCTGTTTTTGCATGAAGAATTTGTTACCAGTATCACTCAAGTATTAGCTCTGAATATAACGCAAGATCTGACTGACAGCATCATGGCCAATGTAAGCATTACGAGTATCGACAATACCGTGAATGTTACCGGTAGCGGAACAAGCAATATCGACTTGAGCGTGAACGCTACTGTAATCGCCGATAGCATCGCTAACAACTTCTCGGCAACTGTCCTTCGCGACAGCATCAGAAACCTAATTGTTACAAATCTTCCGCCGGGTATAGAAATTAAAAGTGGCGACAATACTGTAACCGTTATAGGTGGCACATCTCTGGAACCGGACTTGCGTGTGAATATGGCCGCAATTATCGACAGCTTGATAAACAACTCAACGTTTATCAATAATTTGGTTAATATCTTAACAATTAATGAAACGTTTATCGAAGAGCTGACACAAAACGAATATTTTATTACTAATCTGATCGAAAATCTGTTCCTTGAGCAAACGTTTATGGATTCTATAGTGAATAATCTATTCTTGCATGAGAAGTTTATCACCAATATCAGTCAAGTATTAGCGGTGAATATAACACAAGAACTGACTGATAGCATCATGGCTAATGTGACAATAGAGGGTGATTATGGTATTACAACAACTGGCAGTGGCACAAGCGACATTAGAGTACAACTTCCTCAGGGGCAATTCCCAAATGATATTTTGGTTTGGGACACCCTAACCAACGCGTGGAGACCTGAAACACAAGCTCCAGTCTGGTTTTATATGCCATCAATTGTAATTGATGTGTCACAAAGCGTTACAAATGAGATTATTGACCTATATGCCGAATATAGAAAACAGTTTAACACTTTGACTCTCGGACACAGTATTATTGGAAGCCAAGGTGCACCAAGCATCCAGACTGCTACAAGAGTCTATGAGGTACACGAGCTCAACTTTTACATCATCGGACATGACGCTTCGGTTTTCTATAACGTCAGTATTTCCGATACCGGAGTAATGACCTATAGTGTTAACGCGTCTAATGTTTCCGAAGAAACATTCATGAATATCGTATTTGTAGTGAAGTAATCTTCCCTTATTAATAATCATTTACAGGGAAAATAAAAAATTTGTATTATGAAGCAACATAAAATACATTTAAAATTTGTGGTAGCTGTAATCCTATCATTTTTTGGAATGTTTGCAGTAACTCACGCCCAGTCACCCGGAGGAATAAATATGGTTGCCGGCGGCTACCGCTTGGATTTGTGGATAGACGGAAACAGCGCCAACGGTGCCATTACTACTTGGGCAAATTTGGCTCCTGCCACCCATACCTTCCAAGGAACAAGCGGTACCGGAGGAAACCCTACTGTACAAAATTCAAGATTTAATTTTCACAGAGAACTAAATTTTGCACCAAGCAATCAGTTGCGCGCCAATGGCGTTATAGACGTTGTGCAAGAAACAGGATACTATGTTTTTGCAGTGTCAGAAAACAGAGGTGGAAGCGGAATATTGGTTACCTATAACTGTCGATCTTGTACTGATGCCAATCAACTACAGGCAAGAAATGCAAGTTTACGCTGGGAAAATTCGAATACGCTTGGCGTGCGGTGGAACAGCGGAAATACTAACATTGCCCCTCACAGTAGCCTTTCTACCGCCAATGATGCTAATTATGCCATTGCGTCGTTAAATGTATGGAATGCCCCTTCAGGCGGTATAGCACAGGTGGCTGTAAACGGACAAATTTCGGGAGGCACGACAATTCCGGGAATTACTATTGTAGATGGCAGAACATTTACTATCGGACAGGGAAACAGCGCAGGAGCAAACTGTGTAAATCAAGGCAATCAATTTGATGGTAATATGCAAGAACTCATTGTAATGCGTGGACCGGCGTTGATGTCCGATGCCGATGTTAGAAAAATCCATTCTTATCTTGCCATCAAATACGGTATCACTTTGGAAAGCGACTACAGCAATTCCGACGAAACCACTGTTTGGAATAGAACTACCAACGAGAACTACAACAACCATATTTTCGGTATTGCACGCGACGATGCATCGGGCTTGTATCAAGTACAAAGCCAAAGCGTTGAATCGGATTTAATAACTCTATATAAAGGTACGTTAGCTACATTAAACAGCAATAATCCAACTTTTAGAAACGGATTCAACAACGACAAAACATTCGTAATGCTCGGCTCCAACGGACTATCGGGCTATCAAAGTATAACCGAAGTTCCTGCCGGTACGGGGAGCTTTCTAAACGGCTCTATTGGCAGAGGTTTCGATGTGCAAAGCAATATCGTGTATAAAGCGCAAGTAGTCGGTGGTGGTCAAACAGTTAACATGGATGTAAACGATCCGCTTGCTCTTTACGTGTTGGTTTCTTCAAGATCAGATTTCGAACCTAACGTTACTCGTGCTTATGCTATCAACAGTGGAACAGCGAGCAACGTGGTGATCAACGATGGCGAATACATTACGCTGGTTTTTAATCTGCAAGATTTCTCTTTTGGAGCAATCAATGCCTCTGTTGTTGCTTGGCTAACGCCCGACAGTTATAATGCTTCCGGAACATGGACAAACCATATCACATCAGGTGGAATAGGCAATTTCATAAGCCAGCAAACAGCCCCTGTAAGAGGTACTACAGGCGGATATAACTTTCATCCGGTTGTTACATTTAGCAAAACGGCTACTGCCAACTCGAATACCCGTCTTTTTTCACAACTGCCGATTGGCATAACTGCAAACGATAATGTAACCACGATTTTTGTATTTCAAAGAAGAAACACGCAAACCAATAACTCTCTCATAGGCTTTGGTAACACTGCTGTTGGAGCCACCGGTAGAGGACTTTGGTTTGCAACTGCAAACAGTAATACCCTTACTTCCGGATGGAGTGGCACCCAGAGAACAATAGGAGATATCGAAAACGGAATACTGATTGTAGATAATCCAAACGCAGCAGGCGGCATCAACCGATTGAACATTTATAACAATGGAATACGAACAGATTTTGCATCGCAACAATGGAACGGAACTACTAACAATACAAACGGATTGGTAGCTCTCGGCGCTATTCAAAACAATGCAACTAATACTTCCGGGCAAGGTTTTCAAGGCGATATACAGGAAGTAATCTTGATAAAAAATCCGGGTAACGGAAATCTTAATCCTATCGACCTGCAAAAAATTCACTCCTATCTTGCGATCAAATACGGCATTTCTTTAAATCGTAACGATGACGATGGCGATAACGAAGACTATATCAGTTCAACAAGTGAAACGATATGGAACAGGAGCATTAACGCAGGTTACAACAACCACATTTTCGGTATCGGACGCGACGATGCATCGCGCTTGAATCAAGTACAAAGCCGCAATTCGGAATCAGATTTTATTACATTGTATAAAGGTACACTCAATACGCTTAACAATAATGCCGCTACTTTGTTTGCCAACGACAAAACATTTGTGATAGTCGGCTCCAACGGAGCATCGGGGTATCAAAACGTAACAGAACAGCCTGCCGGTACGGTATTTGCCAACGGCGCTATTGCTCGCGGCTTCGATGTGCAGAGCAATACCATATATAGAGCACAAGTAACCGGTGGCGCTCAAACCGTTAACATAGACGTGAATGATCCGCTTGCCATGTATGTGTTGGTTTCCTCAGAGTCGGATTTTAGAGCCGATATCACTCATGTTTACGAAATCAATGGTCAAACGGCAAGCAACGTGGTGATCAACAATGGTCAATATATCACATTAGGCTTTAACCTGCACGATTTTGCATCTTCAAAAGCCTGTGGAGCGATTAACACCTCTTTTGTTGCTTGGCTTACACCAAGTAATTATACACCCGGAACGTGGAATAACTTGATTACATCAGGTGGGATAGGCAATTTTACAGCTGCCGCTCCTGCAACTCCTCCCACATTAGGAGAAAATGGATATAACTATCATCAGGCTATTAACTTTACTAGGACAGGTACAGCTGCACCGAACCGCCTTTTTTCGCAACAGTCGATGGGCATAACTGCAAACGACAACGTAACTACAATTTTTGTATTTCAAAAAGACAACACATCGCTGGCAAATAACTCTCTCATAAGCTTTAGCAACACTGCAGTTGGCGCCACTGCCAGAGCACTGTATTGGGCAACCGCCAACAGTAATACCCTCACTTCTGCTTGGGGCTCAACGATAACAATAGGAGATATGGGAAGAGGGATATTAACCGTAGATCATCCAAACATTGCAGGAGGCTATGACGAAATGAACGTTTACAATAATGGAGCAGAAACATCATACACGTCTCGAGCATGGGGAACTCCTACTGTAGGAACCGGGCAGGTGGCTATCGGCGCTATTCGAAACGACAATACTGCTGTCAGTAACGGTTTTCAAGGCAATATACAGGAAGTCATCTTGATAAAGAATCCGGGCAACGGTAATGTTGACCCTATCGACCTGCAAAAAATCCATTCCTATCTTTCCATAAAATATGCTATTCCGTTGGATAATAATGATGATTATATCAATTCATCAGGAGAAACAATATGGGATAGAAGGGTCAATACAGGTTACAATACCCATATTTTTGGTATTGGACGAGACGACATGTCGCGCCTCTATCAGGTACAAAGCCGCAGTACGGAATCTAATTTGATAACCTTATATAAAGGTACGCTCAACCCATCATTAAACGACAACAATCCGGCATTTAACAATACATCACTCGGATTTGCCAACGACAAAACATTTGTTATACTCGGCTCTAATGGATTGTCGGGCTATCAAAACGTAGCCGAACATCTTACCGGTAGCACAGAGTTCGTCAGCGGCGCTCTTACTCGCGGCTTCAATGTGCAAAGTAATACAATATACAAAGCACAGGTAACCGGCGGTGTTCAAACCGTTAACATAGACGTAAGCGACCCGCTTGCCATCTATGTATTGGTTTCCTCAAGATCGGATTTTAGACCAAATACCACCCGTGTTTACGACATCAATAGTAGCCAAACAGCAAACAACGTGGCGATCAACAATGGCGAATATATCACATTAGTCTTTAATCGGGAGGATTTTCTATCAAGTGTTTCAGGAGCACTCAACACCTCTTTTGTTGCCTGGCTTACACCCGACAGTTATAACGCCGGTACGTGGACAAACCATATTACACCAGGCGGAATAGGCAACTTTTCAGGAGCCTCCACTGCTCCTATAAAGGGAAATACAGGCGGATATAATTTTCATCCCGTAGTAACGTTCAACAAGGCAAGTCAAGCTGCTGCACCGAATCGAATTCAATCGGCACAGCCGCTGAGTATCACTGCGAACGATAATGTTACAACGATTTTCGTGTTCCAACGAAATTCAACAAGTCTTTGGGAATTTTTAATAGGTTTTGGCCCTAACGGCGACAATAATGCAATGTCATGGCGTACTGCCAATAATGATAATCTTAGTTTGCATTGGCCGGGTGGTACAGAAAGAATTCTTGGAGCAGTGAGAAACGGAATACTGGCAGTAAGTAACTCAAATACCACTGCAACCGCTGCTCAAGAAGGAACGCGCGTATACAGAAATGGATTCAGAACTGCGATTGCTACAGGTCCGCTTACCCGGAACGGACAAGTATCAATTGGTGGTAGAACTAACGGCGATTATGGCTATATAGGTAACATACAAGAAGTGATCCTGGTAAAACAATCCGGAAACGGACATATTGATCCTACCGACCTGCAAAAAATCCACTCCTACCTTTCCATTAAATACGGTATTCCGTTGAATAATAACGATTACTATCTCAATTCGATAGGAGAAATAATATGGGATAGAAGTCTTAATGCAGGTTATAACACCAATATTTTCGGTATCGGTCGAGACGATATGTCGCGCCTCTATCAGGTGCAAAGCCGCAGCACGGAATCCAATCTAATAACCTTACATAAAGGTACACTTGCGGGATTAAACGACGAAAATTCGGCATTTGGCAACGGATTTGCCGATGACAAAACATTCGTGATACTTGGAGCCGACAATACTTCGGTCGGATACACGCAAATTCTCGAAGAGTATCCGGCAGACGCATTTATTGGCGGTGTTGGATCCGAAATCATCAATGTACGAACTGCTATTTCATACAAATCGCAAGTAAGCGGCGGAAGCAGAACACAAACAGTGAACATAAGCACAAATGATCCACTTGTGGAGTATGTATTGGTTTCCACTGTACCTCATTTTGCACCGAGCAATACCCGTATTTATCCTATTGTAGCCCAAACAGCAAACAATGTGGTTATCAACAATGGCGCATACATTACATTTGCACGCTCTATGAATTTGGATGAAGTGCCATTTGGCGCTATCAATACCTCTTCTGTTGTGGCTTGGCTAACGCCCGACAGTTATAACGGCACAGGTACGTGGACAAACTTGATTACTGATGGAATAGGCAATTTTACGCACCAGCAAGTAGCTCCCGTAAAATCCAATTTTGGTGGATATAATTTTCATCCGATAGTCAGGTTTTCAAAAACAGCCGCCGCTGCTGCACCTAACCGTCTTTTTTCGGAACAACCTATTGGCATAACTGCAAACGATAATGTAACCACCATTTTTGTTTTCCAAAGAGCAAATAGACTTGTACCCGCCACTCTAATGGGCTTTAGTAATGTTGCCTTAGGAGCCACGGCCAGAGGGCTGTGGTTTCCGACTGCCAACAGTGGTGCGCTTACTTCCGGATGGGGGGGCTCTACTCGAACAATGGGGACTGTCGCAAACGGAATCCTGACCATAGATAATCCAAACGCAGCAGGGGGAGCCAACCAAGTTAACCTTCATAATAATGGGCTAATTAGATCATACGCGTCTCAACAATGGAATGGCACCGCTAATGCGGGAACCGGACGAGTGGCACTCGGCGCTCTTCGAAATGATGCCACAGCTCTTAACGGTTTTCAGGGTTTTATGCAGGAAGTAATCCTGATCAAAAAACCGAACAACGGAAATATCAATTCGCTCGACTTGCAAAAAATTCATTCCTATCTTGCTATTAAATACGGTATGACCTTGGAAAACAACGATAACTATGTGGATTCAAAAGGACAAACGGTGTGGGGAAGAGACCCGAACTATAACCGCGATATCTTTGGTATTGGACGAGACGATATTACAAGCCTCTTTCAAAAACAATCACGTAGTATAAATTCAAATGGTTTGACAGCCTTTGTAGGTAACAGGCTTGAAAATCTCAATAGCGAGAATACGGGAACTCTCGGAAACATGCAATACCTGATGTTTGGACGTCACATCTACGACCAAGCTGCATCGCGGCTTACAGAAGCGGAGGTCATCAACGATGAAAGCGATTTCGCAAATGGCCCGGCGGATAACGACATTTTATTTGATGCTCAAAGTACCAGATACAAAGCACAGGTGACGGGTGCATCGTCAATAACGGTGAATCTGATGACACAGAGTTCTCTCTTTTCACACGTTCTTCTTTCTAAAACCGATGCGTTTAATGATAAATCCATCATGAAAATTTATTCCCTTGAGGACGGCGTTGCAAAAGTAGATATTGATTTGGAATACCGCTACATTAAATTTATCGGCTTTGAAAAAGGACCCGGCGGAGTAAAAGAAAATTTATTTTTATGGTTGAAGAGTGACGACATAAATTCGTTAAACATCGTTCACCTTGGTTCCGATGCAGGAGGGCTCGAAAACGTTAGCAATAGTTTCTTTGATGATCCCGATGCAGTACCGACTGTTGCTGCGTGGAGCGACTTGCTGCGTGACCAAGGCGGAAGCCACGTATGGGAGTATATTAGAGGATCCGGTGGTGACAATGAGCAAATACGCAGACCAATATATACCGAATCGCACCGCTTAATGAACTATAAGCCCAGCATACGTTTTTGGGGGAATGGAACTTACCAAGCCTACTTGCGTAATCTAAACGCTCTCGCAGCAAACTCGACAACGCATACTGCTTTCTTTTTGATGAATAATAACTTTAGCGCCGCCAGTAGAATATATCAAATGGGATTTAGAGCAAATACACTGGTACCCAGCGCCACCAGTGGTTATGCCGCGTGGGGCCCGACCTATGGAGTAGAAAGAATTACCAATACTACAGGCGCCGGACGCTATAGAGGACAAAGTGGTACGCCAACCGGAACTCAAGGTATATTTACTACAGGAAATACCACGATTACAAGTTATTATGTTAGAAACGCTAATCCTAACGCGGGAGTTACGTTCCGTTTTAACGGACAGCAACAATTTGCGAGCGGAACTTCGACTACAAACTTCAATACCAATTCTACTCTTGGAGCAGGAATTGGTCGGGATAGATCCATCATAGGATTTATAAGTGAAGTGATTCTATACCAAGGAATAATAACAGAAGGACCCGATGGCGCTGCAAAACAAAATGCCATAGAATCTTATTTGGCATTAAAATATGGTATTACGCTGAGACCTACTACTAATGCTAATCGCAGATTTGATTATAAATTTTCAAATGGCGAACCAATTTGGCTCGGTGAAACAGGTGCGCAACACTATGGAAATTATTACAATCGTGTAGCATCGGTTATTCGCGACGACATCGCAGACCTTGATAACCGCCACTCCATTTCTACCAACGTAGGCTCATTATTGCATCTCGGTGTGGCAGGTACATTCTTAGATGTTGATGGTCGCGGAGATGTAGGAATGTTGGCAGATTTTGAAGCGGTTACTTTCGGCGATAACAACGCCACCGGTTTTACCCCTGTGCAAGATGATGAATGCGGTTCTATTAACGAAAGATTCAATAGAATATGGCTCATACACAAACAAACTAAAGATAATCGTCCGATAACAATGCTTGTCGGAGCGCAAGACAACAGAGGCTATAATATTGGCGATGAAGCAACCGTCCTTGAAAGAAGTTACTACGCCAGACTGACCGGAAGCCACAAGTTGTATATGCTTGTAGCCAATAATGAGGCAGATATTATGAATAACACTTACAAGCAAGTAGTTCCTATGACTTTCCGAAACGGCGTATGGCAATGCAGTTACACGTTCACGGAAGAAGACACCTATATTACTTTCGGTACCAACACAAACACTACAGGCTGCATGTATAGTGAAGGAGAAGTTTTTGAAGGTTCGAGAAAATTCAGCTGGTCACAATGGACGCGAGCATTTGCCAATCAACCTGCAACAAGCGCCGGAAGAACGTATTCCATAACCGACCTCGTAGATCTTGATGGTGATGTAGTTGTAACAAAAACAGAAGTAATATACCCACAAGGCGTAGGAACAACCCGCTATAATCCGATAGTTACCAATGCACCTGAAGCTAGGAGCTTGCATATTCGCCGTAACAATGCGGTTAACGAAGCCTGTATGAGCAACGTTGAGATCCGGATTACGTTTGATAGACCCGTTATTCCCGAATTTACAATTTCCGGTATTGATATGGTAAGATCCGGTTCAGACAACTCGACCGAGATTGTAGAGGTAGTCGGATATTGCGACGGTAATATTTTTGTACCCAATATTACAGCCGCCGATAATACATCTCGAGGTCGCCTCACTATAAATGGCAACACGATTACATCACATGTAAGAGCCTCCGCAAATGCACGCGAACGAAGAAATATGGCTTATGTAGCATTTGAAGGCGGAACAAGAGAAATCGTAATTAGATATAGAACTTCGCACAACCTTCCACGTGCTAGAGAGATATTTATTTCGCCGATAACCGTTCGCACCGTACCACCTGCACCACCTATAAATGAAGACGGAATGTCGTTTGTAAAACAGGCGAATACGCGAGAAATAACTACTTGCGAATCGGTAGAATACTCATTTTTTATCGAAAACACAAATTGTGATGATAAATATGTGCAGTTTTTAGACACACTGCCTGAGTATATGACATGGGATGCAGAATCGCTGGTTTTAGATACTACTAACGCTTTGCACAACAAAGAAATACGCATCAATAACTACGCTGAAAACCGCTTATTGAAAATAGACTCTTTGGTTATTCCGGCCGCTTCGAGAATCAGGCTCAGAGCAACGGCTGTATTTGATACGAATGCACCGAGCGGAATGTACAACAACCGGGCTACTATCGTATATGACGCTATTGAAAACAGCGTTAATATAGTCAGACAACTTCACAGTTTAGATAGAGAAACGCTCGAACTATTCCCATCTATATTTTCAGAAACGCAACAACGGCCACAAAAGGTAGAGGTGGACGTAACAGCGCCAAAATCGTATCGACAGAACGATGAGATAACGGTTACTTACAAGATCAACAATCCGAATGACCCAATACCGGATATGTATTTGGATATTGATTATAATGAAGGGTTCAAATATGTGAATAATAGTTTCAGGATGACAGATGCAGCCAATCAAACCATAAGCGGAGTTTACCGTGTAACAATTGATGACGTAGGTTCTCCGATGCCTTTGTTGAACGTTGCTTTATTGAGTATTGCAGGCCATACAAATGGCGAATCAGGATTCACCCTACCTTCAGGAATATCTTATATGACATTCAAACTGAAAGCACCTGAACTCTACAACGATCTATTGGATGAATTGGACAATAACGGAGAATTCGTTACTAAGGAAACATTAGAAATCCTTTACTCATTCTCATCCGAAGTGGAAGACCCATGTGTGTTGGAATCAATAACTACAATGAGAGGAGAAACACCGATTCCGTATGGAAACATAACTCATATCAAAACGAACAGGAATAGGACATTTAGGATATTCCGGAGGAGATAGTAAGTGTTACATTAATATCATTAAAAAAAGCGAAGTCTCAAAAGGTTTCGCTTTTTTTAATGTGAATAACTCAACAATTTATTAGCGCGCTCAACATAAAAGGGGAAGAAAAGAAGAACAGAATTTAGAGGCTTTGCCTCTAAATTCTGTGGTCTAAATCACACCCATCGTCAACACGACCACAAGCAAACCGATAATGGGATAAAGCTCTGCAAATACTGCCACAATCAACGTGTTTGCAAATACTTTATGCCCTGCGCCGATTGCTGCAATACCGTTTGAAGCGACACTGGCCTGTCTAATGGCAGAATAGAAGCAAAGCAGACCCAAAGTTAATCCGGCGCTAAATATAGCAATAGCAGGCAACATACCCATGTCAGCCGCTAATTTTCCTTGCATAAGGAAAAAACCGATAAAGCCATAAAGACCTTGTGTACTGGGAATTGCCGAAAGAATTAAACATTCTCCAAATCCGCCCGGATTTTTCTTAACTGCTCCAACAGTGGCGTTTCCGCATGCCGATACACCTAAAATACTGCCAATTCCGGAAAATGCAAGTGTGAGTCCAACGCCTATGTAGGCTATTACAATTGGTTCCATAATTTTTTGATTTTATTATTATTTATTTTTGATTTTTTCAAACGGTTTGTATTCTCTTCCGCCACCTTCAAATTGGGCGTTTTTGTAGAATTCGACAAATGTCAAACGTAAAGGATGCACAAAGGCACCAATTAGGGTTAGCAGTAAATTCAATGAATGTCCGACCAATAAAATCAGCAGAGTTACCAATATACCTACAAACGGAATATCCGGACTCATATCAAACGCCAACTTATTAAACACACCTCCTAAAATTCCGCCGGTTAAGCCCAAAGCGAACAAACGCACATACGACAAGAAATCACCAAGCACGCCGGTTGCCATATTGAAAGCATCCCAAGCACCCAATCCCACTTGCACAGCAGGATGTGTGCCGGGGCTGTTGAAAAAGAAAATCGCCACACCACTGAGTGCAAAAATTCCATAAAATACGTACATCAATGGTTGTGGGATAGCCACGCCAATCATCGGCAGACCGTAGGCTCCAAGTAATGCAAGTATCAAAACCACCCAACCCATTCGTGCAATTGCAAACTTAAATCCTCGCTTTTTTATGATATTGGCAATACTCACCATCATTCCAAACAAAATTTGTACACCTCCTAAAGCAAATGCCATAATCATCATTTTGTCTTGATCGAAAAAATAATGTTTGATTCGCGCCAAAGCAGGCACTTCCACCAACTCAACGCCGAAAAATGTTCCTCCTAACAATCCAAAAATAATCGCTGCAACACCAAACCATTGTGCCAAACTCACAATTGGACGAAGCGCAGCACTGAGTTTGCGTTTCACCAAAAATCCACCGAGCAAGAGTAACAATCCGTAACCTGCATCGCCCGTGCAAAATCCCACAAACATCATAAAAAACGGCGCAAAAAACGGTGTAATATCCAATTCGCCATAATTCGGCAAAGAAAATATTTTTGTAATCGGTTCGAATAATTTAGCAAATCGGTTATTTTTTAGCAAAATCGGCACATTATCACCTTTTTCGATGTTCATTGCGGTGTAATAAACCGGATGCGCATCCAAAAATTCAAGCAAAGCCGCTTCTTTTTCTTCCGGAATGAAACCTTGAACCACGCGAACCGTATCATCATGCAGCGATTCGGTGCAAGTTACAATACGATCGAATGAAAGTGCATTTTGCAAACGTGTGCGCTCTTCGTAAAGCGTTGGCAAATACGGAATCATCTCTTTGAAACTCTTGTTTAGTGCGGCACGTCGGACTTTCAACACATCAACTTCTTCCATTTGCGTATTGAGCGAGACTTCAGGCATTTTAACTTCGTTTGCAGCAATCACGATTTTTTCGTGAATGGGTTTGGCTATCACGAAATAGTATAACCCTTTTTCTTCGTTCACGATTTCCAAATCATAATCTTCATTCCATTTCGGATCAAAATTACGTTTATCGCAAGTGAAAAACAGAAGTTCTAAGCCATTTTTTTTGAGTTTTTCAACAATCTCGGGATCATAATTTCCCCAAGGCAAAAGCTCGCGATAGAGTTTATCGCGCTGTTTGATTTCCTCATTGACTTGTTCGTATTCTGCAGCGTCTTTTTGATATTCTTTGAGAATGTAAGTTGCTTTTCGTGAGTCACGAATGGAGTGTGTTTCGTACTGTTTTTCGGCTTTGTAACATTCCAAACGGTGGATGGCTTCATTGCAAAAATTCAGCCAATTCAAAATCTTTTTTTCTTCGCCTTCAAGGTTGCACAACGTTTGTGTAATATCCACTAAACCAAAATCCTGCAAACTATCCAAGAAATTCGGAAAATCTTTGGAATAGGAGATAATGCCGTATTTTTTCATTTTCACAATCATGCAGCATCCTCCTCCATTTGCTGTTGACGCACTTTCACGATTTTTTGAGCGGCTTTCGACAAGTTTTCTTCGTCTTCCATAAATCGTTTGATTTTGCGTATAGCTTCGTTATAGCCGGGTATTTGAACTTTTTCATAGAGATTAACTTTCTGCGTGGTCTTTTTTCTGGCGTGTTCAAGCAATCGCATTTTTTCGTAATACACTTCACTTTTTATACCGATTGTTGCTAAATCTTTCAACAAACGAATACCATCATGAAACCAAAACGGATTGCTAAACAAACTATACGGTTTTTCTTCAAAAATCACATGATCCAAAATCGGAATTTGTACACCTGCAATTTTTTCGATATGAAGTTCAACATCTTCCACTGCAATCAACGATGCATCGAATTCGTTCCATAAAGCTGCAGTATTGGAATATTTCGCAATCTGGCGTTCCATTTCGGCAAACAACCATTCGGCCTCGGTCTTTGCTTTTTTTACTTCGGCCCTTAGTGCGGATTCTTTGCTTTTGATGGTGGGCAAAGCCTTTACGCGCATTTTCAGTTGACGATTGAGATCGTTGAGTGAAGTTTTGTTATACTGATACTTAATAAGGGCCATCTATTTCGCATAAAATAATTCGTGCAAAGGTACAAAAAAAAAACGAAAAAAGCAAGTTTTTTCGTTTTTTCAATTGCCAAAGCCCACTTAGTAGCGAATTATCTCAAAACTACCAACCGCTCCATCAATCTTTATCGTTATGGTTTGTGTCGCAGAACCGAAATTTTCTGTTCGGTATGTATTTCCGGATTTCACAAACCCGTCCATCGTTTTACTCATCAAAAAACTACTCGAAATCACTCTGCAATCTGCATTTTTTGGAATTCTCACCTTAATACTCGAAGCACCCGTGCTGATGTCGATTTGGGTTTCGGGATGTCTTTCGCCAATCGTTAGAACGATATTTGCCGCACCACTATTGATTTCAACGCCCTTTACTTTGAAAGCAGATAAATCTAAATCCACACTTGCAGCACCAATATCAAATTTTAAGTCCCAAATCGGGTTTTCGTTCAGTGCAAAATCCACATAAGGACTCGCCGATCTACTTCTGGCAACATTTAGTCTGAATTTCTCGTTTTGTTCGTTCTCTTCGGTAAATTCGACAAACGATATCCTCTCGGTATTCAACCATACTTCGCTCAAATGTTCGGTTGTTTTGAAAAGATTGAGTTTGCAAGCACCGACACCAACTCTCAAATTTGCGAAATCACCTTCTCTGGAAGTCTCCACTGCCATAGTATTTTTCGACATATTCGTTTTCACCGAACAACTTGAATGATGCCTGAAATGTTTGCCCGAATGAGAATTGCATATCATCGCAATCAACAAGCCTACCAAAGAAAGAATCATCAACGTATTTTTCAACCATTTTTTCATGGAAATACAAGAAATACCTACAAAAATCAAAAGAACCGGCCAATATTTCCAAATTCCTGACCATGAAAAGTTGAGCCAACTAAACATTCTGAACAAAAATACAGCACCCAAAAATATCAGAAAAATACCAAACCAACTGCTTGATGAATCTTTATGTTTTTTGACCTCTACTTTGATTTCTTTTTCGACGTCTTTAAATTCTTTTTCGACATCTTTGAACTCTTTTTCAACTTCCTTGAAACTGTTTTTCAGTTCTTGTGCAACATTTTTAAACTCTTTTTCCAGTGTTTCGTCAGTCTTTTTTTTGTCGTTGTCCACAATTTCTGCGTCTTGAATACTGTCGTTTAGGCTTCGTTCCGGCATAACAATCCATGCCAAAATGTAAAGAATAACTCCAGCTCCGCCGAAAATTGCCATAATGACAAAAATTAATCGAATCAGAACTGGGTCTATGCCAAAATACTCGGCAATGCCGCCGCAAACTCCGCCAATTACGCGGTTGTTAATGCTTCTTCGTAGTGTTTTCATAGGTTTAATGGTTTTTGGGGTTGTGTTTTTGCAAAGTTAAGGCTTTTTTTTCATATAGGACGAATTTCTCCGTAAAAAAGTTACAAAAAGTCATGAATTATGGGTTATGAGTTATGAATTGGGTACCATAAATACGATTTGGCAAACCGAGTAAAGCAACTCATCATTCATAACTCATAACCCATAATTCATAATTAATTCGTATCTTTGCAAAAAAATGCGATATGTATAAAAAATCAGCACCAAACCAAAGGGATAGAAAACCGATGTCAAAAAACCGAAAACCTTCAACTGGCGCGGACTTTCGGTCCGTTTCAAGAAAAAATACTCCTCGCAAAACTACTGCTGCTAAGCATGGAGATGTCTCGACAGAGTTTATGTCGAGCGGAGCGAAGCGAAGTCGAGACACCCGTTTGAAGCAAGGGGATCCCTCGACTACACTCGGGATGACGAGACTAAAAAGAGGAGAAAAAAGGAGTGATGGATTTGGCGGCAAATCCATCACTTCCCCCTCTCCGCAAAAACACCGTCATTCCGAGCGGAGCACACAAAGTGTGCAAAGTCGAGGAATCTACCCACTACAAAGAAAACCCGCTACAAAAAAAGTCTCCGCTACCGAAGGTATTCGCTTGAACAAATATATCGCCAACGCCGGCATTTGTTCGCGACGCGAAGCCGATACGCTTATTGAAAGTGGCGTCGTTCGTATCAATGGCGTTATTTGTACACAACTCGGCACGCGCGTGATGCCCAATGATAAAGTTGAATTTGGTGGCGAAACATTAGTTTCCGAGAAAAAAGTTTATCTGTTGATGAACAAGCCCAAAGGCTACATCACAACGTCCGACGATCCGCAAGATCGAAAAACCGTAATGCATTTGATTGAAGGCGCTTGTAAAGAACGCATTTATCCCGTAGGGCGTTTAGACCGCCAAACTACCGGCGTTTTGCTTTTCACGAACGACGGCGAAATGGCGAAAAGACTGACACATCCTTCGCACGGCGTTAGAAAAATTTATCACGTTACACTCGACAAAAACATTACAAAAACCGATTTACAAACCATCGCCAAAGGCGTAGAATTGGAAGATGGATTTGTACCTGTAGACGAAATAAATCTGATTACAGGAACAAAAAATGAAATCGGTATACAACTGCATTCCGGCATGAATCGCGTGGTTCGGCGGATTTTTGAAAAATTCGATTACAACGTTACCAAATTAGATCGTGTTTTGTTTGCCGAATTAACGAAAAAAGATTTGCCGCGTGGGCATTGGCGGATATTGACAGACAAAGAAATATCATTCTTAAAGATGAAATAAAGTCGTCATGTCGAGCGTAGTCGAGACATCCCATAGCAAGGGGATTCCTCGACTACGCTCGGAATGACGGACAAAATGGAATAATGAAAAAACTCCGAAAATATCTATTATGGACATTGGGTAGCTTATTTGCTCTATTCTTAATATTTTCCGCCGTTGTCTATTTCGCTGTTTTAAGAGATGAAGAAAAAATCAAAAATCTCGTCGTTGGCGAATTGAACAAATCACTAACCGGCGAAGTTAGCGTGGAGCGTATGACCCTCACATTTTGGTCGAGTTTTCCATACATCGCTTTGGATTTTAGAAATGTCAGAGCAATGGGGTCAAATCCCAATGATATAGAGCCTTTACTCGAAGCAAAACGGTTGTCGCTAAACTTCAATTTGCGCGATATGATGGCTAAACGATACGAAGTCAAAAGAATCGAATTGAGCGGAGCAACAATCCGTATTAAGTTATACGCCGATGGTACGGAGAATTTTAATCTGTGGAAATCTACCGAACCAATGTCGTCCAATTTTTCGTTTGCCTTAAAAAAAATACTGTTCAGAAATATACAACTGATCTTTCTGAACGAGCGTTTGGAACAACGCTATGAATTATTTTTTTATCGTGCAAACGCCAAAGGAGATTTTTCTAAAAACCTGCAAAACATCTCGCTTTCGGGTGATATGCATTTGGACTTACTACAATCCAATGAAACCATTATTCTTTCGGAAAAAGACATGAGTTTGCGAACTCAACTTCAAATTGACAATTCAAAACAAACCGTTCATTTTTTAGATGGTTTTGTTCGTTTGGAAGATTTGGATTTCAATTTGTCCGGATTTGTGAATTACAACACTATTCAGTCAGATATGAATTTGGAAATTGTCGGGAAAAATTTGAATTTACAACGATTTGTCAGACAACTTCCGACCAATTTTGCTCAAGAAATTAAAAGTTATCGCACCAAAGGCGAGTTTGATTTTCAACTGAATTTATCGGGCAATTACAGAGGAGACAATCTTCCGAAAATAACGGCCGAATGGACGTTTAGAGATGGTCAAATTTACGAAAAAAACACGAAAACCAATTTGAATAAGGTACAGTTTTCGGGTACTTTTTCAACGTCTAATATCAATCAATTATCCAACTGCAGACTTCAAATACGAGATTTTTCAGCTTATACAGAGACCGGTTACCTATCTGCAAATTTTGCAATCAGCAATTTTCAATCGCCAACAATTCAATTGAACACTGCGTTTAACATAGGGTTGGAAGAGTTATTCAGGTTGATTTCAGTGCCTCAAATTGTAAGTGTAACCGGCTTGAGTAACGGGCAAATTCAATACAGACATACGTTCAAAAGTTTTGAATCTATCACCGTTTCGGAAATTTTGAATGGGGATTTTCAAGGTGAAGTTTCATGTAAAAACACCGTTGTAAAATTGCAGGATTCTATTGCAAAACAAGCCATAAAATTAGATACAATTCATCTTAGTTTTGATCAAAATCTGTTGCAGATTCCGATTGCAGAAGGCGAGTTTGGTGGTAGTCAGTTTCAAACATCACTGATTTTACACAATTTTTGGAATAATCTCAAAGCTCCTGAATTGATGTATATGTCCGGAGATTTGAATGTTGACAAATTTCAAATTGATAATGTTTTGTTGCAAAATTTGCACGGTTATATTCAGTATCAAAGGCAGATATTGTTTGTTGATGGACTTTCCATGAATGTTTTTGATGGCAGCGTAAGCGGCTTTGCAGAAGTAAATTTTTCAGATAGGTCTCGCCTACCCTTCCGTTTCGAGGGCGAACTTTCGAACATCAATGCTGAAAAATTGTTTGCCGAAATGGATAATTTCGGGCAATCCGAAATCACGAACAAAAACCTAAAAGGCACTATTGATGCGGATTTATCCATGATCGGAATCTATCTGCCCAAAACCGGTTTAGACCAAAAATCGCTTTGGGTTACGATGAAAACCCGAATTTCCAACGGAGAACTCAATAATGTTTCAATGCTTCAAAAATTGTCGCGTTTTGTGGACGAAGAAACGTTGAACCATGTAAAGTTTGCAACCCTCGAAAACACGATCGAAATCCGGAATAAGACTATCAACATACCGGAAATGAGAGTTATCTCAAATGCACTGAATTTAAACGTTTCCGGCACTCATCATTTCGATGGAACAATTGATTATAACATCAGAGTTGTTTTGTCGGAATTGTTGAGCAAACGGCGCAGAGAACGTCGAAGAAATCAAGACGAATTGGGTGCTATGGATGATGAAAAAAGACGAACCAGTTTGTTTGTCCGCATAACAGGTACAACCGATAGTCCCAAGTTTAAATACGATATCAAGAATGTATTTAGAAATCTTGAAATCGGCTCCGGCGTTGCCTCTTCTGCGATCAGAAAAGAAAGAGAAACAGTGAAACGGGTTTTAAAAGAAGAGTTTCATTTTCTCCAAAAAAGCGAAGAAACCAAGCAACAAGAAGCCCTTTGGCGCGAACAGGAAAAAGGGAAATTTGTTATCGAATGGGATGATGATGAACCTGAGACCCCTGAAACTACACATTCAAGAAACAGACGGCAAACAAAAAAGGACACCGTTCGGATTGGGGTCCTTTTTGAGGATGATTAAAGTGTCTGAACCGTGATTTTATTAAGATTTTTAAGATTACCAAGATTATCATTACAGGCAAAAAATCTTGGAAATTTTATAAATCTTGTAAAAATCCTGGTTCAGACATTATTATTTACAAAGATTGTACGTATCCGTAGCAATCACCAACTCCTCGTCAGTTGTGACGAGCATAACTTTCACACGAGAATCAGCCGTTGAAATAACGGTATCTTTACTGCGTAAGCCGGCATTGATTTTTTCGTCCAATTTCACGCCCATGTATTCCATGTTTTTGCAAACGGCTTCGCGAACAGCAGAGCCATTTTCGCCAATACCTCCTGTGAACAGAATCACATCTACTCCACCCATTGCAGCGGCGTAAGCCCCAACATATTTTTTCACACGATAACTGAACATATTCAAGGCTAATTTTGCACGCTCATTGCCTTCGTTTGCAGCGGTTTCCAAATCACGCATGTCTGACGAAACTCCCGAAATACCTTGCAAGCCGCTCTTTTTGTTCAGAACATCGTTCATTTGTTGGATGTTCAAATTTTCCTTTTCTTGCAAAAAGAAAACCGCACCGGCTTCAAAATCTCCGCAACGTGTGCCCATGATTAAACCTTCGAGCGGTGTAAGTCCCATTGAGGTATCAATGGATTTTCCTTTGTCAATCGCACAAATCGAAGCACCGTTGCCCAAGTGGCAGGAAATAATTTTGGTATCTTCGAGTTTCAAACCGAGCATATCGCAGGCTTTTTGTGCAACAAATTTATGACTTGTTCCGTGGAATCCATAGCGACGAACTTTATATTTATCGTAGTATTCGTATGGAATTGCGTACATATACGAATGTGCAGGCATCGTTTGGTGGAACGATGTGTCGAATACTGCAACTTGCGGAACACTTGGCAATACCGCCTTAATGCACTCAATACCTTTTAGATTAGCAGGATTGTGAAGTGGAGCAAGTTGAAACAATTCCTCAATTTGTTTTTCCTCTTTTTCGCCAACGACAACGCTGTTCGGAAAAAATTCGCCACCATGAGCCACACGATGACCAACGGCATTGATTTCCGTAAGGTCTTTAATTACGCCATGTTCGGGCGATGTTAAGGCTTCCAACACAAAATTCACACCCTCTTGATGAGTTGGAATTTCTAAAATGGTTTTGATTTTTTCGCCGTCTTTGGCTTGATGATTGAGAATTGCATCGGGCAAACCGATACGCTCAACGAGCCCTTTCGCAAGGACATCAGGCGTTTCGCCCATAGCGATGAATTGATACTTAATGGAAGAACTTCCGCAGTTTAGGACTAAGATTTTCATAATGTTTTTGTTTATTTATTTTGTTTTTTATCGTTATTAAATCTTGCGAAATATTCGTCTATTTCAGGTCTGAGTTCTATACCTGCTTTCTCGAAACAATCAAGCAATTCGATGTAAGCACCTTTTCCACCAAGAAAATCCCAAAATTCTTCGGCGACCTTGAGTTCATTTTCGAGATCGAGCATACCTCGCATTGTCCAGCGATACCCAAAAGTCGGAAATGAAAAGGCATAGAGGCAGATCCAGGATTATAATTCTGAAACTTATTTCGCAGGCTGTTGGTTATGACCTGTTGGATTTGGGATTTTTGTGTGTTAGTTAGGGGCATTATACTATTTTTGTAAATAATGGATTTTGTAAGTCTAAAACATAACTATCACGAGCATTTCCTTTTGTATCGTTCATTCGTTGCTGATATGTATGAATCGGTGATGTTTTTATCACCTCAATCAGATTTTGAAAAGGAATAAACCATATTCCCTCCATCGGATCCACTTCTATAGTGTTCGTTCCTTGAAATTTAACAATTTCCCAATATACCCAAAAATACATCTCAATAGAAGGATACGAGGTAGAGTAACGAATGTAATCTTTTACATTGAAAGTAACAGCATATTGGGGGTTAATGTTATATCTACCCTTTGCTTGAAAGAAAGGTGTATTTTGCGTTTTTAAGTCTCCAATGATATTGTTACTTGTATTTAACAAGTCCGGAGCATAAATATTTGTTGATTTTTCAGGATTAATGGCAATTGAAAATTGTTCTCCGTAACGATTTACGAAAGTTTCTTCTTTTGAAACTCCATGCGAACACCATGGGCCTTTGTCTTGTAAATCATGATGCGTTCTATCCGATCCATTTTTATCAAATAATTTGTAAGCCATAATTTATATTTTTTTATGGTTGTTTTTTTTCTTTCAAATGAAACACCGTCTCCGAATACGCCGTTTTATCTTTCTCAGTTCTATTCAATACTGGACGTTTGAATTGATTCACAATCTGCATCCCAGCATTATCGGCAATAGTTGGATACATATTGTATTTGTCATTTGCCACAAGAAAAATATCGTAATCGTCCGCCAAGAAACGTTTGCAATTGTTCAAAACATCTGAAATTCCTTGAATATAACTCTGGTTCGCCTCTTTACCTTGTCCTTTGAAAAGCGGTCCGATTTCTAATTCGTCTTTGCGGTCGAAACCGAACAAGTCGTAAGCATAAGCGTGTTGTTCATGGTAATCAATCAATCCAACATAAGGTGGCGAGGAAAAAATACCTTTGATTTTCTGTTTTTCCAGCAATTTTCCAAATTCAGGACTTGCCTTTTTCACTTGTTTGAGAATATCCATATTTCGGCTATCGCCTGTCAAACAATACTGAAAGGTATTTGTACGCAATTTGTCGAATTGTTGCAAGCGACTAACCGTATCTTTAGAATAAGTTTTCCACCACTTCATAATTGAGAACAAAGGTTTGCAAATTTTACCGTGTTTCCCACAATAATAAGTTGTTGTTACCGGCTCTAAAAGTGTAGCCAAATCGGCGTGTGTTGTGGCACGACAACTGCGAATTGTCCGACTTAAAATAATGCTGACGATTTTTTTCGTAGAAGCGTTTTTAATTTCTTTTATTCGCTCAAAAACAAAATCAATCTCGTTGCGAACATGCTGTGAATACCACTTATCTAAAAACGTTTCGTTTCGTTCTTGACGTAATTGAATATCGTATTCCTTTACCAACCGTTTGTAGATCGGTAAAAATTGTTTTTCTTTTTCTGTTCCGTATTTTTTTTCATCGATCTCTCCGTTTCGCAGTTGATACTTGTACTCCGGCACAGGGAAATATTCACTATTGAATTTGTTGAGTTCAGTCAATAATTTCTCTTCAAATTCAATTGCATTTGAGTTTTTTATAAATTCGCTTAATGATTTAGTAATTCTATTGATTTCATTTTGTAAGTCTGCTATATCGTATTTTGCGACTTTGCTATTTCCTATTAACGTGTTAAATTCCGAAATATCAATACCGACAGCATACATTCCCAATTCGCAGGCTTGTACCATCGTTGTTCCACTTCCCGAAAAAGGGTCTAAAACAATATCACCTTTTGCAAAATAGGTTTCTGTTTTAAATTTATCGGTATGGTTGTCTAAAAAATATTCAACCAATTGTGGAATAAATTTGCCTTTGTAAGGGTGCAAGCGATGTACGTGCTTTGTAGTTTCGCTTTCCTTATATTGGTCGAACGATAATGCCCAATTCAAATCATCGCCCAAACGCTCCTTGAAATTTACTTCACGCGAGCCTGTATACGATTGGTAATATTTTTTTAGGTCGTTAAAATCAATTTGTATTGAACCATTTACGCCATTTTTTCTCACCCTGCCATACTGCACTAAATAGGCTATATTAGAAGTTGTTACATCCTTTCCAAGATAGCCTGTAGCCCATTCACTGGCTTCTTTTATAGTCAATAATTTATCCATTCTGCAAAGTTACGAAAAAAAAACGAACAAAATTGTATTTATTAGTTAAAATGCTCTATATTTTGCACAAATTACCAACAAGCTGTTCATAACTTTCAAACAATTTGAGCGATTTGTTCTACCTTTTTTGTAACTTTGCACCAACAAATCTAAAACTATTAACAACCTAAAATTATTACATGATGAAACCAACACTTTTTATCCGCAAGGCGTTTCTTCGCAACGCCTTAACAGCAACCTGGTTGTGCTTTTTGTTGTTTTTCTTTGCGCTATCAACTACATTTGCACAAAATCCAAAACAACAAAACTCAAATCGAACCCGAAATGCCAACACAGAGACTTCGATACAAGGTGAGAATGGAAAAATAACCCCGTTCGAACAATTCAAGCAAAAAGCCCCGCAACGCGGTGATGTCCATGAAGAAACCGCAAAACGATCAAAATCTGCCATCGAAAAAAACCAAAAACTAATAGCAGGCGAATTCATACAAATAACGGAATTTCCTTTTGTGGAAGATCTTAATTTTGTAAACGCTACTCATGTGGTGTGGGGTTACACTGCGTTTGTTTTTGAATTCACACTGACTGAACTCGCTACAGTATCCGGAACTACCTCTAATGGCGGCTACTACAGTTTGTTTTCAGATTCCGCATTAACGAATAGCCTAAATAATGTTAGTGGAGGTAGTTTTTTTGTTATTCTTAAGCCGGGAACCTATTATTTGGCGATAGATGATGATGGCAATCGTACACGTCAAACCACTGTCACTATCGAATCCCAAGTTCTTTCACCCATTGAAATCAGCGTTCCGTTCGATGATCAAATTATACTTACGAACGAAAATACTTATCTGCTATGGGGCTCTAGAGGTGCTATTTATGAATTTATGCTCGATGAGCCGAAAGTATTAGATTTCTCAGCATCTTCCAACGATGCTTACATATATTTACAGATTGTCGGCACTAGTGTTGGACATTCTGATGATTTTAGTTTTGCTTTAGGTTCAGGAACCCATTATATCGCTGTTATCGACCAATTTGGTTATTTGAATAGTAATCCAGAATTGTCTGTACATCTGACGATAAATTTTAATGAATTCGCTGTGATACCCATTGAGATTCCTTTCCATGAAACTGTCTCGCTTACAAATGAAAATACCATGAGCATGACAAGTACTACCAGGGCACAGGTATATTCTTTCAGTCTTAATGAACATGCACCTTTACTTTTATTAGCCGACACCAATATTCCCTATTTCATTATTTCGGACACTGAAGGACGGGAAATAGCAGGGGGTAACAACCGCATAATAAGGTTACTACAACCAGGCCAATACCTTTTACATATATTAGACAACGGATATTTGTCGGATAATGAATCATTGACGTTTAATCTGTCTATTGAAACACTCAAAACGTACAACGATATCGAATACTTGCCGATAACTCTCGGACAAAACGTAGCTAACGATTTTATGATTCCCAAAGTTTTTCTTACTTATGATGCCGATATATTCACCGTGTCGGGATACCGTTTCCCTGTGGAAGCCGGACGTACTTACAGAGTCGTCTGCGACATCTTTGCTTCGGATATAGTCCTCCCACACATAGCATTTTTGCATGATCCGTTTACCGGCAATTTTCTGAATGATGTAATAAGTGCCCATATTGGTAGCTGGGATCCGGTAACAAGACTTACGATGAGTGCAATAGTTTGGGCACAGAATGATGGCGATATTAATCTGCTCTTTGCGTGTATAACGATGCCGTTCATCGAATATAATTTCTTTTACATGTTTACCGTTGAAGAAATCGGAACCATGGAACAAGAGGAATTTCATTTTGTGGATATGACGCTACCGTTTGAGGCACTTCTCTACTTCCATCCCGATTACAATTCTCTTGAAAGAGAAGAAACCGATGAATTTGTCAAAGGATTCCAACTTGTTTTGGAAGAAGAAACAACCATTCGATACGCTTCGGGCTTCAACCTCTTGAATGGTCAAGTCGTCGGCCTGTATGTTTATACCGATTCGGCAATGACCGATCAAGTTGGGGACAAATATTGGCAAGATGATGTATTTACTCAAGATGATGTATTTACTTTAGATGCCGGCACGTATTACCTTGTTTTTACGGATGATGGTTTTTATCAGCATCACGGTATTTATCTAGAATGTTTTGTTAAACTTGAAAAATATGAAATTCAATCGCTTGTGTTTGAAGAAATAGAACTTCCTTATTTAAACGAGCAATTCGACTTTACGCCTCAAGCAGGAGCGGTTCAGATTTATGGTCCGAACGGTTTCGAATTAGTAAGAGCGTTGAAGTTTACATTAGACCAAGACACTATGCTTTATTTCTACAGCGGAAACCAATCTCTTGAGTGGGGGCCTTTTATCTATTACAGCCAAACAGAATTTGATATAAATTTAAATGGTGTTGCTCAGGATTTTCTTTACCCCGGCGAACTAATGCCATTCTATTTTGAAGCCGGTACCTGGTATATAGCCTTAGGCGATGACGGATTTCCTTTTTATGAAGGACATTACTACACTACCGTTTTATCAATTGCGTTTGTAGACACTATTCCTGATGTAACCGATCCTGCCCTTCCGGAAATCGTAAGCACGATAGCAAGTCAAACAGAAATCACGCTTCCTGATGATGCCGCTCATGCGGACTTATTGGTAGCATTACTCGCTCTTGAGATCACAGGAGTTCTGAATAATGAAACTACCATACAGATGGATAACTTACCTTTCGCGTGGACGTTTAACACAGACAAAACCGAAGCCTATTTTACCAATCTTACAGGTGTGCTGTTTGAACTTGCCGAGAACTATGAGCCTGCAACGGTTACTATCATCTACCAAAGTACAAGTATAGAAAAACCGATTGTCGCAGAGGCTACACCTATACTGCCATGGATACAAAACGGCATAATCCATATCAAAGGTTTGACTTTGGGTAGACCATACCGTATTTGGAACATATCCGGAAAATTGGTTCATCAAAGTGTTGCGAGATCAGATATAGAAACAGCAAATGTTTCGTCTTTGCCACGGGGTATATATATTATTCAATCCGAAAATCGGGCGGTGAAGATTGTGTATTAATAGCAAGTGGATTCCTCGCTTCACTCGGAATGACGAACGTTTTCGAGAGGTGAGAGAGAAAAAAATGGTCGGTGGCTTTGCCACCGACCATTTTTTTCTCTCTTGTTCTTTCTCATTACTACCGTTATGTCGAGTAGAAAATTTTTCTTTCAGAAAAATTTCAACTGCGAACAAATTTCTTCTGTTTCCAAATCCATTTCAAAATCCCTCCGCAATTTGTAATTGATATTAGCCTTGTGGGCCTGGGAAATTTGATGGTAGCGATGAATCCGATAAAGTTTGCCGTCTTTCACCAGTTTGGCTCCGGTTTGATGGAAGCAGAACGGAATATCTTTTTCGATGCACTGCCGGCGAATATCTAAAATCCAATCGTAGTCGAGAATTCGAGCTTCAGCACCGGATTCGCCGCTGGTGGCAACTTCGCGGATTTCATCATTCAAATACGCTGAAATGTTCATTTTTTCAAGCATTGGAGCTATAATAATCACTTTGTTCTTAATCGGAAGTTGATTGAAAATCGGCAGGCGATAATCCGCCATAGCCTGATTTTCCACCGTACAGCCAATAATGACGTTTTCGTAGCCATCGCCCCAATCATCGGGTAAATTCACACGAAATCTGTCAATCCGTTTGGTAAAAATAAAAAATCGCAAATCCTTGCGAAGCTTCATCATTGCCCATGCTTCCGAACGCCATTCATCCGCTTGTTTCACAAAAAAATCAGATGTCATGCAGGTATAAATAATTCGCCCCGCACGCAATTTGTAGGTTTTATCACGCTTTCGCTTGATCGGCAAATCGAAATCCGCATTTTTTTTCACTACATTAGCACGTTTACCATCGCCGTACATCTCATCTTGACGATAGACGTAGCAGTGTTTACAGCCGGGACTGTGTTTGATGCAGCCGTGCCAGGGGTTCCAGTAGTTGGGCATAATTTTAACAGAGAAAGTTATTTCAAAAAATCGTTAGTTCTTACCAATGTATATTCAGGTGAACATTCAAACAGATAATTTAAAATACTCAAATGTCCGGATCCATATATCACTAATATTCGGTCTTCAGGACGAGTATCAATCCGTTGAATATTTCTGAAAATTTTTAAATTTCGACTAAACCAACGTCCGGTTTCAAAATCAACTCCAGTAAAATCGTATGGTGTAAATTCGTGTTTAAAAGGTCCGATTAGATAGCTACCTAAATCTCTTTTTATGTTCTTTTCATCGTTTTTTCGTACCAATTCAGCTAATATTCCTTTTGTTTTAAATAATCGTTCATTAAATAATTCCGAATTGTTTTCAAAGGATTTTGCAAATGCTAAAAATTCCTCACTTTTTTGGTTGTTCATGAGATTAGAAATATTTTCAGTAAAATTGCCCCATTCATCTACGCAGTAAAGTTTTTGTAATCCCGTAGCCTTTGCAATTCTAAAGCCGATTTGCTCTATTTCTTCCCGCCTTAACAGATGCTTGCCCAATAAATACTGATGATATAGCGAATCAATTATATGTTGGTAAGCCGGTTGACATTCAATAACAATAATCGTTGGTTGAAATAACAATAGTTTTTCAACAATAAGTTCGATTTCTTTTTGATGTTCAGGCAAGAGAACATCAATTTGGTCTTCTTTTGCTATTTGTACAACATCAAGATTTGGAAAATTAAAATGGAATACGCCTAAAGTCAGCACCTCAGGTGTTTTTAATTTTGCATTGTCGCTTGTGAATGCCACCCCGAAAATCAGTGCGAGAATAAGTAAAAAATTCAATCTTTTCATATTTAAATAATTTTTTGTTTCATATAAGACGATGTGTGTCGCAAATTTGTTACAAAGATACGAAAAAAAAAGTAGGTTATCTCAAAAAAAAAGGGCGATGCATGCATCGCCCCTACAAAAAATGAAATTTTACTCTTTCACTTCCTCGAATTCCGCATCAGTTACGGTTTCACCTTGTGTTGGCTCACCAGCTGTGCTTGATGCGTTTCCTTCGAATGGATTTCCGGCATCACCGCCTTGTGCTTCTTGCGCGGCTTTGTAAAGTTCTTCGGAAGCGGCTGTCCATGCGGTGTTCAGCTTTTCGAGAGCAGGTTCGATTTTGGACAAATCTTTTGTGCTTTCGGCTTCTTTTAACTCTTTTAATGCTTCTTCGATTGGCGTGCGTTTTTCTTCCGAAATTTTTTCGCCGTATTCTTTAAGTTGTTTTTCCGTTTGGAAAATCATTGCATTCGCAGCGTTCAATTTGTCGGCTTCTTCTTTCAATTTTTTATCGGCTTCAGCGTTCGCTTCAGCTTCGGCTTTCATGCGTTTGATTTCTTCTTCAGAAAGTCCGGACGATGCTTCAATACGGATTTGTTGCGATTTCCCGGTGCCTTTATCTAACGCAGACACGTGCAAAATTCCATTGGCATCAATGTCGAACGTTACTTCGATTTGCGGAACACCGCGCGGTGCGGAAGGAATACCGTCCAAGTGGAAGCGTCCGATCGTTTTATTGTTCGCTGCCATTGGGCGTTCGCCTTGCAACACGTGGATTTCTACCGATGGTTGATTGTCTGCTGCAGTCGAAAATGTTTCCGATTTTTTCGTCGGAATCGTTGTGTTTGCCTCAATTAATTTGGTCATCACACCACCCATAGTCTCAATTCCTAGAGAAAGCGGAGTTACGTCCAACAACAGAACATCCTTTACTTCTCCCGTCAGTACTGCACCTTGAATGGCAGCACCAAGTGCTACAACCTCATCCGGATTCACACCTTTTGATGGTGCTTTTCCAAAGATTTTTTCAACTAAGGCTTGGATTGCAGGAATACGTGTCGAACCTCCAACCAAAATCACCTCGTCAATTTCCGATGCTTTCATTCCTGCATCAGACAAGGCTTTTTCGCAAGGTGCAACACAACGTTGAATCAAACTGTCGTTGATTTTTTCGAACTCAGCACGTGTCAACGTTTTTACCAAATGTTGCGGAATGCCTTCAACCGGCATGATGTATGGCAAGTTGATCTCCGTAGATGTCGAACTTGACAATTCAACTTTCGCTTTTTCTGCCGCTTCTTTCAAGCGTTGCAAAGCCATTGGGTCTTTACGCAAATCAATTCCTTTGTCTTTTTTAAAATCGTCTGCCAACCAATTGATAATGTTTTGATCAAAATCATCTCCACCCAAATGTGTGTCACCGTTGGTTGATTTTACTTCAAATACGCCATCTCCAAGTTCGAGAATCGAAATGTCAAACGTTCCGCCACCAAAGTCAAATACTGCGATTTTGCTGTCTTTGTGTTTTTTGTCGATGCCATATGCCAAAGCCGCAGCAGTTGGCTCGTTGATGATACGATATACTTTCAAACCTGCGATTTCACCGGCTTCTTTCGTAGCCTGGCGTTGTGCATCATTAAAATATGCAGGTACGGTGATTACTGCACCTGTCACAGTTTGTCCGAGATAATCCTCAGCAGTTTTCTTCATTTTTTGAAGAATCATTGCCGAAATTTCTTGCGGAGTGTAGGTTTTTCCATCAATACTAATGGTTGCCATATTGTTTTTGCCTGCCTCTATTTTGTAAGGCACGCGTGGGATTTCGTTTTTCACCTGTTCTACGGTTTCACCCATAAAACGTTTGATTGAAAAAACGGTTTTTGTAGGATTAGTGATCGCCTGACGCTTAGCAGGATCACCCACTTTGCGTTCGCCACCATCGACAAACGCCACCACTGAGGGTGTAGTTCTGCGACCTTCGTTGTTCGTAATCACAACGGGTTCGTTACCTTCCATCACTGCTACGCAGGAGTTCGAGGTTCCGAGGTCAATTCCAATAATTTTTGCCATAATATGTTTTCCTTTCTTAATTTCGTTTTTTGTTTTACATTGTTTGTAACAAATGACGTGCCAAAAGGAAAGTTCTGACAAAATGGCATATTGTTCATTTTTTTGTTTTTATCCGTTCTCCCTACTCTCAGTTAACGCCGTCATTCCGAAAGAGCGAAGCGACTGAGGAATCTGTTCACTACTTCTTTTTTGTCGTTTTCTTTTTAGCTTCAGATTTCTTTTGGGCAGCTTTTTTTACAGGCTTTTCATCGCTTTCGGAAGTTATTTTTTTTCCATCGGCTAAATCTAAGCAATCTTGCAAAGTCAAGCTTTCGGGAGCGACGCTTTTCGGAATTTTATAATTCTTTTTAGCTATGGCGACATAAGGGCCAAAACGTCCGTTAAGAACGCGGACATCGGGGTTTTCCTTGAATTCGCGAATCACAGCATTGGCATCTTTTTCGCGTTTTTCTTTGATAATTTCAATCACACGTTCTTCCGAAACCTCCAACGGGTCCTCGGTTTTCGGCAATGGAAAAAATGTTTTTCCCAAACGGATATAAGGGCCGAAACGACCAATTGCAACAACTAAATCCTCTCCTTCAAACTGCCCAACAGTTCTCGGAAGTTTGAATAATTCCAACACTTCATCAAGCGTAATGGTTTCGATAGATTGTCCTTTTTTCAAGCTTGCAAATGCCGGTTTTTCTTCATCGCTAACTTCGCCCAATTGAGCCATTGGACCAAATCTACCGATTTTTACATAGATATTTTTCTTGGTTTTGGGATCTACGCCAACCAAACGTTCGCCACTCACTCGCTCCGAATGTTTGAGTGTTGTATCCACTTGTTTGTGGAATGGTTTGTAGAATTGACGCAGCATTTCCGTCCACTTCACATCTCCGTGAGCTACTTCGTCAAAATCTTTTTCAACTTCAGCAGTGAAATTAAAGTCAATGATTGTATCAAAATTTTCGACCAAAAAATGGGTTACCAAATTACCAATATCCGTTGGAAATAGTTTGGCTTTTTCTGTACCAAACGTTTCTGTCTTATCAGCTTCTTTGATCGTTCCTTTTGCGGTTAACTCAAAAGTTTTGTAGGTTCGTTCATTACCTTCTCGGTCTTCTTTCACCACGTATTCGCGCTTTTGAATAGTCGAAATTGTAGGTGCATATGTTGAAGGACGCCCAATGCCCAACTCTTCCATTTTTTTTACCAAACTCGCTTCCGCATATCGAGGCGGCGCTTGTGTAAACGTTTGACGTGCGGATATTTTTTGCATTAAAAGTTCGTCGTGAACGTTCATCGGCGGCAACAATCCTTTCACGTCTGAATCTTCTTCTTCATCTTTGGATTCCATATAAACTTTCAGAAACCCATCAAACATCAACACCTCGCCTTTGGCTTGAAATTTTTCCGAACGATTAGAAATATCAATGTTTACAGTTGTTTTTTCAAATTCGGCATCGCTCATTTGCGAAGCAATTGTGCGTTTCCAAATTAAATCATACAATTTTTGTTGCGATGTATCGCCTTCTATTTTGTGGTGATCAATATAGGTCGGACGAATAGCCTCGTGCGCTTCCTGTGCACCTTTGGACTTTGTCGCATATTGACGTGTTTTGTGATATTTTGCACCGTAACTTTTTTCAATCTCTGCTTTCGCTGTATTTATCGCCAAACCGGAAAGATGTACCGAGTCGGTACGCATATACGTAATGTGTCCGGATTCATATAGTTGCTGTGCAACCAACATAGTTTTGGCTACTGAAAAACCCAATTTTCGAGAGGCTTCCTGTTGCAGTGTTGATGTTGTGAATGGCGCTGCAGGCGTGCGTTTTGCAGGCTTGGTTTCAATATCGGAAACCGTGAATTTCGCCGTTTTACAATCTTCTAAAAACGTTTTGGTTTCTTTAGTATCCGTAAAACGTTTGTTCAATTCTGCCTCCAGTATCTTTTTTGATGGCAAATCAAACAATGATGTTACACGAAATGCAGATGTAGATTCGAAATATCGGATTTCGTTTTCACGATCTACAATCAAGCGAACGGCAACAGATTGCACACGTCCCGCAGACAAATTCGGACGAATTTTTTTCCACAGCACCGGCGAAATTTCATAACCCACCAAACGATCCAAAACACGTCGCGCTTGTTGTGCATTGATCAAATTTTCGTCCAACTGACGTGGATTTTCAATAGCATGTAAGATTGCTGTCTTAGTGATTTCATTAAACACAATCCGCTTGATTTTGGCTTTATCCAATTTCAAAACTTCCGACAAATGCCACGCGATAGCTTCTCCCTCGCGGTCTTCATCGGATGCCAACCAAACGGTATCAGCGCTTTTCGCTTCTTTTGCCAATTCGGCAACTATTTTTTTCTTATCACTCGGAATTTCATACTCCGGTGCAAAATCATGCTCTACATCTATGCTTAGATTACCTTTTGGGAGATCACGCACATGACCGTAAGACGACAAAACTTTGTAATCTTTACCTAAATATTTTTCAATGGTTTTAGCTTTTGCGGGAGACTCTACGATGACTAAATTTTTCGACATAAATATAATTTTTCGGTTAGGAAATATTTTGCAAAGGTATGAATTAATTTTCAAATTCCTGTAAAATATTTTCATCATCTTGAAAAGAAAACATATTTTCTCTTAATAATGAAGTATTTAGTGGAATAGAAATTTTATAAGTTCGTCTGGATTTATTCGGGAGATGATTGCTTCTTAGCCATGGGTTCAATGCCTTAAGTTGTTGATAAGTTGTTCCTTGTTGACGAGCAAACGCGAATAAATTAGAGATGGTTGTGTCTACAACGACCGTCCTAACTGGGATTGGCGGATACAAATCTTTTTCACGCAAGATAATTCCGTAAGCAATCGGATCTTCGAAAATCGTTTTAAATGCGAGAATACGAAACAAATATCGCGATGTTTCTTCCGGTAAGTGCATGCTATAATAATCCATTGTTTGTTGATTTTCGATATGACGTCGAATGTTATTTTCACCGGTATTGTATGCTGCTGCTGCTAATGTCCAACTGTTGTTGAATCGATTGTAATTGGCTTTGAGGTATTGCGCCGCTGCAACAGTTGCTTTTTCCAAATGATAACGTTCGTCAACCTCATTGTTAATTTCCAAGCCATATTGCTGTCCGGTTCCTTTCAAAAACTGCCAAAAACCTGCTGCTCCGGCAGGCGACACGGCAAGTGTAAATCCACTTTCAGCCAATGCTAAATATTTGAAATCATCAGGCAAACCTTGTTCTTCTAAAATCGGTTCAATGACCGGGAAAAAGCGATTAGCACGCTTTATAAGCAATAGAATATTGGATTGCCAATACACATTCACCAACATTTCGCGATCCATTCGCTCGAAAACATGATAGATTTCCAACGGCACACGTTCGCCACAAAAGTCCATCGAATCAGGGATTGCAGGCGAGAAAATTTTAACATTATTTTGAAAGGCACGTTGATAATATTCGTCGCTATTATCTCCTTTATTTTGGAAATTTAGAGTGATGAAAGCGGTTAAAACGACTGCGATCAGGGTAATTAAGAGGTCTAGGCGTTTGGGCATTATGAGTTATAAATTATGAATTATGAAGATAACGACAGGTAAACTTGTAGGGGCAAATCTTGGATTCGCCCAATATCTAAAATTGGGATTGAAATTCTAAAAATTTAGGCGCAATTTTATCCTTTTCGGATAAAATCGGATGTTCTGTACCCCAGTTGATACAAAGGGTTTCATCGTTCCACAATAACGAACCTTCGGATTCTTTATTGTAAACCTTTGAACATTTATACGAAAAAATCGTATCGTTTTCCAATACTAAAAAACCATGTGCAAACCCTTCGGGAATGTAAAGCATACGTTTGTTTTGTTCGGAAAGTTCAACACAGGCATGTTGTCCGTAAGTGGGCGAATTTTTGCGAATATCAACAGCTACATCCAACACTGCACCACGTACCACACGCACCAGTTTCGCTTGCGCAAACGGTGGATTCTGAAAGTGCAATCCACGCAAAACATCTTTTTGCGATTTGGATTCGTTGTCTTGAACAAAGGTTTTATCAATATCTATTTTTTTCAATTTTTCATAAGAATACGATTCGAAAAAACAGCCTCTATTATCAGTAAAAACAGAAGGTTCAATAATTTTTAGGTCGGGGATTTTAGTGTTGATTATTTTCATTTTTATTAGTAAAAGGTTAAAGGTCAAAAGCAGGTTATTCTTCCAACAATTTTTTAATCATAGCGGTCAAATTATTTAAGTGTTCAGAGTGCTCTACATATCGTTTGGAAGAAGGATCAAAGGCAGTAAGACTTTTAGGAATATACCTTATGATACCATTTTTATCAATCAAGAATTTGTGAGGAACTCCTCCACCTTTGAGGTATAGTTTATAAATAGATTTGTCAGAATCAACCCCAACGTTAAAATCAATACCTTTTTCTTTGAGTTGAGCCATTACGTTTTTTACGATTTCTTCCGTATCGTCAATTGAAATGGGTAATACTACAAACGGTGCCTTCTTGAACGATTCAATTATTTTTGGGAAAACATAAAATTCCCTTATACAAGGACCACACCATGTTGCCCAAAAATCTAATAAAACCACTTGACCTTTTAAGTTGGAGAGTGTGATCGTTTCGCCATTGATCATCTGCACAGTAAAATCTTTTGCCGTGTCGTTTACTCTTAAAACATAAAATTTGTCCAAAAACCAATCAGAAGTGGGGGAGGTTTTGATTGCAGATTCGGGTTCATTTTTTTTCTTTTCCAATTCTTCTTCTGTAAAAAGTTCGATATATTTAATGAGTTCTTTGGGCGGTATTTTGTTACCAAACAGTTCAAACAATCGCTCTCTTTCTTCTTCTGAAACTCCGTTAAATAGAACTTTGACATATCCACGTTCTACAAGCTCATTCAATCGTTCCATGGTAATAAATTCATCATTAGCAATGATTACAGGTCCGGGGGTTTTTGCAATATTTTCTTGTCCACGTTGTCCGCATGAAAAGCATGTCAAAGAAATTAGCAAAAGTAGAATGATTTTTTTCATGATTTTACAAGTTTTTTAGTAAGGAGATTTCTTGCTATATGTTTGTTCACTTTATTCATGGTTTATAGATGCACCGCCTGTCCATAAGCTGCAGCCACAGCCTCCATCAAGGCTTCTGACATAGTTGGATGCGGATGAACTGCGGAAAGAATTTCATGAGCGGTTATATTTTTTTCGCGAATGATGACGGCTTCGGCAATCATTTCCGTAACATTGTCGCCAATCATGTGACAACCCAATAACTCATCGGTTTTTGCATCGAAAACAACTTTCACAAAGCCGTCTCTATTGCCTGCTGCTGTGGCTTTTCCAGAGGCCGTGAATGGAAATTTTCCGACTTTGATTTCATACCCGGCTTCTTGTGCGTTTTTCTCGGAAAGCCCGACAGATGCTATTTCCGGGGTTGTGTATGTACATCCCGGAATGTTATTATAATTCACCGGATGTGGATTCAATCCCGCAATTTTTTCAACACACACAAGGGCTTCGTGCGATGCTACATGCGCCAATGCATACCCTGGAACAACATCACCAATCGCATAATAACCTTCTTGACTGGTACGGTAATACTCATCAACCTTGATTTTTGTTCCAACAATTTCGATACCCGTTTCCTCTAATCCGATGTTTTCAATATGGGTTGTAACACCAACTGCCGACAACACAATTTCCGCTTCCACAATCTCCTCCCCTTTTTTGGTTTTGATTGTACATTTGCATAAATCGCCTGCGGTATCAACGTGTTCAACGCTTGAATCCACCATGACTTTCATGCCGTTTTTTCTAAACGAACGGCTGAGCTGCGCAGAAACATCAGCATCTTCTACCGGTACAATTTGTGGTAGAAATTCCACCAAAGTCACTTTCGTTCCGATGGATTGATAAAAATGTGCAAATTCCGAGCCAATTGCTCCGGAGCCAACAATTACCATAGATTCCGGTTGTTTGCGCAACGTCATGGCTTCACGATAACCAATGATTTTTTTTCCATCTTGCGGTAAATTCGGTAATTCCCGACTGCGAGCACCGGTAGCAATGACGATATGACTTGCCGAATATTCTGTGATTTCACCGTTTTCTGACGATTTCACTTCAACAATTTTATTCGGTTTCACCTTTCCAAAGCCACGAATGACATCCACTTTATTTTTTTGCAATAAAAACGCAACACCTTTATTCATCGTTTCGGCAACGCCTCGACTGCGCGTAACCATCGCATCTAAATCTGCTTTTGCTGTGCCTTCAAGTTTCACGCCATAAGTTTCCGCGTGAAGCAAATATTGAAACACCTGCGCACTTTTCAATAGCGCTTTTGTCGGAATACAACCCCAATTCAAACAGACACCACCCAAATCGGCACATTCCACAACGGCTGTTTTCATGCCCAATTGCGCTCCTCGAATGGCTGCCACATAGCCTCCGGGACCACTTCCAATAACTATTAAATCGTAATTCATAATCGTAAATTTTCTGCAAAGATACAAAAAATTATTTTAACCGTTATGTCGAGCGTAGCAAAGCGAAGCCGAGACATCCCATAGCAAGGGGGTTCCTCGACTACGCTCGGAATGACGACGTAGTTTCAATTATTTTTCGTATCTTTGCAAAAGAATTCATGTCCGAACAACCTGCTTCATATCGTTATTTCGTAGAATTAGCCTACAACGGCACATCGTTTTGCGGTTGGCAAATTCAAGATAATGCTGTTACGGTGCAAAGCACGTTGGAGGAGGCGTTTTCTCGAATTATGCGTGAACCTATTGCGCTAACAGGCGCAGGACGTACGGATACAGGCGTGCATGCAAAAAAATATGTCGCGCATTTCGATACTTCGCAACTTTTGATCGAACAAGATTGTCAAGACTTATGTCGAAAATTAAATTCATACTTGAGAGAATCTATTGTGATCTACAAAATTTATCAAGTGTCAAATGACTTGCACGCAAGATTTTCGGCAACTTCACGAACCTATCAATATGTTATTTCTCTCGAAAAAAATCCGTTTATAGTTGATTTTTCTTACGAATTACACGGCGATTTGGACGTTAATCGAATGAATGAAGCCTGCAAGATTTTACACAAATACACTGATTTTTCTTGCTTTTCCAAAGCACATACACAGACCAAAACCAATTTGTGCACCATTCAAAAAGCCATTTGGAAACGCGAAAAAAATAAGTTGGTTTTCACCATTCAAGCCAATCGTTTTTTGCGCAATATGGTGCGTGCCATCGTCGGCACGATGATTGAAGTGGGACAGCATAAAATTTCGTTAGACGATTTTCGACAAATTATCGAAAATAAAGATCGCAGTGAGGCAGGGTTGTCGGTGCCTGCAAAGGGGTTGTTTTTGGTGGATGTGAATTATGGTCGTTGAGCGGAGTCGAAACGACCAGTAGCTTCGACTTCGCTCAGCCACCAACTAATTCAAAAATCATAACACATTCCCCAATTGTTCCTTGATTTTTTCCAATTCATCTTTCATTTCGACCACAATTTTCTGAATATCCACATCATTGGCCTTTGAACCGATGGTGTTGATTTCTCTGCCGATTTCTTGGGTTACGAAACCTAATTTTTTACCTGCGGATTCTTCGCTGAGTGTGTCTAAAAAATAGGTGCAATGCTTTTCCAAACGTAGTTTTTCCTCTGTGATATCAAGCTTTTCAAGATAATAGAATAATTCCTGTTCGAAACGATTTGCATCAACAGTGCTCGAGTCAACCCATTTTTCAAGGTTGGTCTTCATGCGTTCTTTTATTGTTGAAATGCGTGGTTTTTCAAATGTTTCAACCTTTTTCAACAACGCTTGAATTGTTGCAATGCGATTTTTAAAATCATCTTCCAAAATTTGCCCTTCGTGTAAACGAAATTCATCGAATTTAGCAATTGCTTTCATCACCACATTCACCGCAGAAGTCCATATTTTTTCATCAACTCCCGGTGTTTCACAATTCAACACATCGGGCATTTTCATTGCAATTCTCAACAAATCGGACTGTAAATTTTGTCCTTCGGAAATATTTTTCAACTCCGACAAATATTGCTCAACAATCACCTTATTAATGGTCGAAGACGCTATTTTTGCGTCTGCTTCAAACGTCAGGATACCCTCTACTTTTCCGCGTTGTAACAGAGGTGATAATACGGCTCGCAATTCCAATTCTTTTTCTCGAAACAGGGCCGGAATTTTTAACGTTAAATCCAATTGTTTTGAGTTTAACGATTTGATTTCAAAAGATATTTTTTGATTAGGGAACTCCTCGGTGTGCTTGCCGAAGCCGGTCATGGATTTAATCATAAAAGCGATTTTTGTTGCAAAGATACAAAAATAATTACGAATTACGAGTTAAAATTTAGAAATGATTCGTTTAATTATTAATTCCTAATTGTCAATTCCTAATTATTTCGTATCTTTGTGCTATGAAAAAAATATCTCTTGTCATTTTTTTATTGTTTTCTGCACAGATCATGCAAAGCCAAGCACTCCGTTTGGGTGCGGAACGGACAGAAATTTATTTGCCACAATTAGAGGACAAATCCGTTGGATTGGTCGGAAATCAAACCAGCCTCATCGGCGAAACACATTTGGTTGATTTCTTGTTGAGTTTGGGCGTAAATTTAAAAACCATTTTTTCGCCCGAACACGGATTTCGAGGTAATGTTGAAGCAGGTGCGCATATTCAGCACGGAAAGGATGTCAGAACAGGACTTCCGATCGTTTCGCTTTATGGCAGAAATAAAAAGCCAAGCAAAGAGCAAGTCGCCGGTTTAGATGTGATTATTTTCGATTTGCAAGATGTTGGAACACGTTTTTATACCTATATTTCCACACTTCACTATGTGATGGAAACCTGTGCAGAACAAGACATTCTGTTGATTGTATTAGACCGACCAAATCCGAACGGGCATTATATGGATGGTCCGATTTTAGAAGAAAAACACAAATCTTTCGTTGGAATGCACCCAATTCCTGTAGTGCACGGAATGACAATCGGCGAATATGCACGAATGATTAATGGCGAAAAATGGTTGCCAAACGGCATTCAATGTCCTTTGTTTGTTGTAGAAATGGAGAATTACAGTCGCTACGAGCCTTATCATTTGCCTGTTCCCCCATCGCCGAATTTGCCTACAAGTCAAGCCATTGCACTGTATCCGAGTTTGTGTTTTTTCGAAGGTGCAACTGTTAGTTTGGGACGCGGCACGGAAACACCATTTGAAATCTTTGGAAGTCCGGAGTTTAAAGGAAAAGGACTTACATTCACATTCACACCTCGTGTTATCAAAGGAAAAAGCGAAAATCCGCCATTCAAAAATCAATTATGTTATGGTGTGGATTTGAGCCAAATTCCTTACGATAGCATCAGAAACGAGGGGCGTATAAATCTTTCGTATTTGATACAAGCATATCAACTTTCTACCGATAAATCTAAATTTTTCAACACCTTTTTTGAAAAATTAGCAGGCACAGATTCCCTACGCAGACAAATTATTTCGGGCATTTCAGAAGACGAAATTCGCAAAATATGGCAGCCGGATTTAGAACAGTTTGCCGAAATAAGAAAACCTTACCTTTTGTATGAATAAAATCGTTCAAAAATCACAAATTTTATGAAAGCCTTCATTTTAGCAGCAGGACTTGGCACTCGTCTAAAACCGTTTACCGAACATGGGCCAAAAGCATTGGTTGAAGTGAACGGGAAGCCGTTGTTGCAAGAGCTAATCGAAAAATTGAAACAAAGCGGATATACGGATATTGTTGTCAATATTCATCATTTCGGAGAGCAAATTCTTGATTTTTTGAACGCCAATCAAAATTTTGGCATCAACATTCAAATCAGCGATGAGCGTGAACAACTTTTAGATACAGGCGGTGCCATTCTCAAAGCACAACCTTTTTTGGAAAACGAACCTTATTTTTTAGTTCACAATGTAGATATTTTATCGAATATGGATTTTTCGAAAATCGCCGAATATCACCAAAAAACAGGTGCTTTGGCAACTATGGCTGTTCGTGATAGAGATGCAGATCGAAAATTTTTATTCGATGAGAATCTTAAGTTAAAAGGTTGGCAAAATTCCAAAACCAACGAAAAAATTCTTCTAACAACATCTTCTGAACACTTGATTCCACTTGCTTTTAGTGGTATTCATATCATCAATGCCGAAATTTTCAAACACATTAAGCAATCCGGCAAATTTTCGATTATAGAAACTTATCTGGATTTAGCAAAGACTTTCGATATTTGCGGATTTCAACACGATGAAGATTTATGGTTAGACGTTGGCAAGCCCGAACAATTAGTACAAGCGCAAGAATTATTTCTTTAGCAAGGGGATGTCTCGACGGAGTTTATCCCGAGCGAAGTCGAGTCGAGGGGCTCGACATGGCGCTAAGTAGTTGGAATCGCCAAACTTACCACACTCACACGAACGCCGTCAATAGCCGTCAATTTGCGAATACAGCCTTCTATCGTTGCGCCTGTGGTAATCACATCATCGACTAACAAAATATGTTTGTTTTTTAGAGCGTTTTCGTTTGCAATGGCGAATACATCTTTCACGTTTTCCCAACGACTGAAGCGGCTTTTGCGTGTTTGTGTTTCAGTAGCAACTCCTCGAACAAACGACGTTGTATCGACTGGAACACTCATTGTTTGCGACAATCCAAACGCAATTTTATCGCTTTGATTATAGCCTCTGACTTTGATTTTTTTGGGGTGTAAAGGTACCGGAATAATCACGTCTATCCCTTGAAAATTAGGAGATTTCAATAAATCTTTACCAAATAATTTTCCTAAATAAATTCCAACTTCCGGTTTTTTGCTATACTTCAACTGATGGATGAGCTGTTGCACTTTTCCGGACTTGCTGAAAAATAAAAAAGCCGTTGCCGTTTCTACTTTGGCACGTCCCCAAAACAGTCGGCATACAGCATTCGATGGGTCATTGTGAAAATTTGTTTTAGGTAAATGAAACAGACATTCCACGCAAATCAAGGGTTCATTTTGATGTAATGTTTTTCCGCAAGCCAAGCATTGCAAAGGGTACAGGAGATTGATTAGGTCTTTTAGCATAGTGGTTAAAGATTAATGGTTAAGGACAAAAGGTTAAAGGTTTTTACCTTTCGCCTATATAACGCTCGAATTTCTATTTTCGTATATTTTTTCTCAAAAAAACGTCATTTTGTTAATAAGTTGTCAAGTTATTAACATTTTTTTCGTATCTTTGCAAACTGAACACTTATAATTTTATGGAAACAAACAGTAACGAACAAAAAGTTAAAAAATTAAAGCGCATTATCTACATTTTGTTGATTCTTTTCCTTATTGCGGGAATGCTTGTGATTTGGTCGATGCGTCAGAAATCGGAGACCTACTCACAAAATATCAGCATGAAAGATGAATTGGCACAATTGATGAACGAGTACGAAACTATCAAGCAAGAAAATACTCAATTTCAATCTGAACTCACCGAAAAGGACAGCATTATTTCAGCCAATTCCATTGAAATTCAAAAATTGATAAACAGCCAAGCCGACTATCGAAAAATCAGAAGACAATTAGATTTGTTGCGCAATATCACACAAGACTACGTTCGTCGAATTGATTCACTGATTGTGGTGAACGAAGAGCTTGCTTTAGAAAACGAGGAAATTCGGAGAGAAATTTCCATAGAACGCGACAGGTATAGGGAACTCACCAAAGTCAAAACGGAATTGGATGAAAAAGTAACTCAGGCTTCCACGCTGAAAGCCTATAACCTTAGAGCATACACGTTGCGGGTAAGAGGTTCGAACGAAACCGAAACCGACAAAGCCGTTCGAGCCGATAAAATTATGGTTGAATTTACGTTGAGTGAAAATAAGATTGTGCCTGCAGGCCCTCGCACAATTTACATACGCATTGCGCGTCCTGACGGCGTGATCATTTCGGGCGGCGGCGATGAATACTCTTTTGAGCTTAATGATATACGCTTACAATACACCATAAAACAAGACATTGTTTACGATAATAAGGCGCAAAACATCCGCATGTCGTGGACCAAGCGAGACTCCAAAGTGCCTGCTATGGTCGGAATTTACACGGTTACGGTTTATACAGATAATCAAGAAATCGGACAAACGTTTTTTGAACTCAAATAATTTAAACTACCGTGTTTAACTCAAATCCGAAAACCATAAACTGTCAAGGTCGCTTACTTTCTCTTGAAAAACCTTTGGTGATGGGCATTTTGAATATCACTCCGGATTCGTTTTCGGATGGCGGACAGTTTTGGCAGAAAAAGGATGCGTTAAATCATTGTGAAAAAATGTTGTGTGAAGGCGCTGAAATCATTGATATTGGTGCTGTTTCGACAAAGCCGTTTGCCGATGATGTTTCTCTTGAAGAAGAAAAAAAACGTTTGCAAAATATTCTTCCGACTCTTGTAAAGACATTTTCCAAAGTGATATTTTCTGTTGATACGTTTCGTTCGCAAATTGCGCGAATAGCAGTAAATGAAGGCGCTTCAATCATTAACGATATTTCGGGCGGACAAGCCGACGAACACATGTTCGAAACCATCGGCAAACTACAAGTGCCTTACGTGATGATGCACACGCAAGGTATGCCTAAAACTATGCAAGTGGAACCGAAATACAATAATGTGATGAACGAAATCATTGTATTTTTTGCTAAACAAATGGCTTCCGCACATCAAGCAGGAGTGCTTGATATTATTGTAGATCCGGGATTTGGATTTGGAAAGAATCTTGAACATAATTACGAAATATTGGGCCATTTAGAACGATTTAAAATTCTTGAAAAACCTATTATGGTTGGTGTTTCAAGGAAATCCATGATACGCAATCTCTTGGAAGTTGATATCGAAAACAGTTTAAACGGAACAACTGTCGCCAATACTGTTGCCCTTCTGAAAGGTGCAAATATACTGAGGGTTCACAATGTTAAGGAAGCCGTTGAAGCAGTAAAAATAATCGAAAAAATTACAAAAAAATGAAACAACAAATCGCAGATTGGTTCACAACTTTAAGTTGGCTAAATGTTTTAGATGTTCTTTTAGTGGCCGTTCTTGTATATGAAGGCTACAAGCTCGTTAAAGGAACCGGTGCCAATAAAGTTTTGACAGGATTATTGGCCATCATAATTTTATGGCGATTGACGGATTATCTCAATATGCCTCTAACGGCAGGCATTTTGGGCAGTATTGTAAACATCGGAGTTATTGCAATTTTCATTATTTTTCAACCGGAGATACGGCGTTTTTTGCAACTTTTCGACACACGAACTTTTCTCGAAAGAGGCAAAAAAGACTTTTCGTTTTTACGTTTTTTTCTGAAAGATTCCTCAAAATCTACACTCAATATTTCCGCCATTACAGAAGCTTGTTTACGAATGTCCAAAGGCTTTACGGGTGCTCTGATTGTCATATCCAAAGACAATAAGTTGGAGTATCCAATCAGTACGGGCGAACGAATTGACGCGATAATTTCGTCCTCTTTGTTGGAAAATATTTTTTACAAAAACAGTCCGCTGCACGATGGCGCAGTCATTATTTCTCACAACAAAATCATTGCAGCACGTTGTATATTGCCCGTTTCAGCCAATCCAAGAATTCCGGCGAGTTTAGGTTTGCGACATCGTTCGGCAATCGGAATCACTGAACAAACCGATGCTATAGCGATTGTCGTTTCCGAACAAACCGGTGCAATATCTTATATCAAAGCCGGACGAATTCAACGCAATATCACAAGTGAAAGATTGACTGAAATATTGTCATCAGAATTCAGCAGCCCAACGGGCAAACAAACGTCTCGCTAAGATGTTCAGACATTGAATCGGACGTGCAAAATATCACCGTCTTGCACAATATAATTTTTCCCTTCTACCGCTAACTTTCCGGCTTCCTTGCATTTTAATTCTGAGCCTAATGCCAGTAAATCATCGCATTTTATCACTTCGGCACGAATAAATCCGCGTTCCAAATCGCTATGAATAACGCCTGCGGCTTGCGGTGCGGTCATGCCATGCGTGATAGTCCAGGCTCTGTTTTCTTTTCCGCCAACGGTAAAAAATGAGATAAGATTTAAGGTTTTATACGCAGAACGAAGCAATTTATCAACACTCGGCTCGCTCAATCCGACATCTTGCAAAAACACAACTCTATCTTCAGCATCCAACTCTGCAATTTCCGACTCCAACTTGCCTGCAATGATCAAAACTTCGGCGTCGGTATGTTTTAGAAAATCAACAACGGCTTGCGAATATTTGTTTCCCGAAATTGCTGATTTTTCATCCACGTTGCAAACGTAGATTGTAGGTTTTGCGGTAAGAAATAACATATCTGCCACCACTTTTTGTTCGGCTTCAGTGGTGACTAAAGTCCGTACATTTTCAAAATTTTCCAAGTGGGCTTTGTATTTGTTTAGTGCTTCCAATTGAACTTTTGCATCCTTATCTCCCGTACGTGCCGCTTTTTCGACTTTTTGCAGCTTTCTTTCGATTTGTTCAAGATCTTTGATTTGCAATTCCAAATCCACCGTTTCAATATCTCGGACAGGATCAATACTGTTATTGATATGCGGGAGATTGGCATCATCAAAGCAACGTAATACATGGATAATTGCATCGCACAAACGAATATCTGCCAAAAAAGAATTTCCAATTCCTTCGCCCGTATTCGCACCTTTAGTTAAACCAGGAATGTCCACAATTTCAACATTGGCATAAACCAAACGATCGGCTTTTACGATTTGATCAATTTGAGCCAAACGTGGGTCGGGAATATCACAAATGCCAATATTGGATTTGCCGGTGCTGAAAGCAAAATTGGTTACTTGTGCTTTTGTATTCGATATACAGTTAAATAAAGTTGTTTTTCCGGAATTTGTGATTCCGACAATGCCGCATTTTAGTGCCATATTTCGATTATTATCTTGTTAAAGTTTGCAAAGATACAAAAAAAAATCATAGTTCCGACACTTATTTCAATTTTATTTCGTATCTTTGCAGGACAAATTTGTTTTTATGAAAAAACATATACTCACATATTTTCTTCTCATTGGTTTGTGTTTACTGACAAAATCATGCATAAAAGAAGATGATTTCAGGTTTGATAACCTTACATTTGATGGCAGTTATGTTTACGATTTACCGATTCCCTTAGTGGATGCGCGTTTAACCATGTCGGATTTACTAAAAAACATTGATGGGCAAGATCTCTTTGCCGATTCGAATGGTTTGTTGAGAATTTTTTATCAAGATGAGGTTTTGTATGATTTTTCTGACCTAAAAATTGACGTTCCGAATCAGGCGGCCACAATAAGCCCCTCTTTTACTGTTCCTTCGCCTTTTTCAGACGATTCTATCAACTTTCTAAATACATTCGTAATCCCATTTTTCAGCAGTTCGAGTGATCCTAATGTTCGTCTCGACACCATTCAAGTTAAGGCAATGGATTTTGTATTACTTTCGCCTACCATCGGCACTGTTCAAAACAGAGTACGCTTTGAAATTAGGAGTTCAGACATCGTAGATTCTTTAGGACGTCCGTTTTCCATGTCTGCACCTCTTCAGCCAACAGCCTATACATTAAACCTTACTAATTATCGCATCGTTCCGAGTAGTGGCATAATTTGGGGTAGTAAGCAAATCAGATTTGATCTCGTAACAACCATTTTTAAAGACACGACCGTAACTGAAGAATATACATTTCGGCCTTATATAACTGCACGTTTAGAAGATATTGAAGCTGATTTAATGTACGGTTTTTTTGGTCGTAAAATCTTGGGGCCAAAAGATGGTGCTATGGATTTACCCATTTTTAGTAGGTTTCCAATGGATTTTATTGAAGTTGAGAAAGCCTACATGAATTTGTCTGTTACCAACAATTCGGGGCTTCCAATTGAACTTGATGCAGAGCTTTCTACACTCACACACGCTCCTGACATTAGAACGTTTGACACCATCGTTTCCTTGAATCATCCCCAAAATCTGCTTGCGTCGCCGATTACAGCCACGTTTCAACAAGAAATTCAAGAGTTGATCAATGATAATTCAGGCTACTTGCCTTACGAAATGCAGTATTCGGTAAAAGTTACAACTAATCCTTCTTCAACTAATCCATTGTCTGTAATGAACTTTCTATCTGAGAATTCGTTTATCAAGATGAATGTAGGCGTGGAAATTCCCATGAAACTAAACGTAAAAGGATTTACAGTTGCGGATACCGTCGCTTTTGCGGGCATTCCTTTTTCCGGTGACATTGAAGCGTTTACGATTAGAGCAAATATACACAATGCATTTCCGATAGGTGCAGCTGTGTTTTTGTATTTTTTGAATGAAGACTATCAAGTTATGGATTCGGTAAAATTGACTGATATAGCAGCTGCTCTCGTAAATTCAGCCACCGGGCAGGTTATTGATCGGAAGATTTCACAAATCGACACCGATCTAAGTAGAACTCAGATTACGCATTTGGAGACCACTCGTTATTTCAGAATAGCCGGTGTTTTGGATACAGATGGGGAGGATACTATGGTCGGTATTTATGAAGACAGCGAAAAAGAAGGCTTTTTGAAAGTGATGATTGGCTGTCGAATCAAGGCTTCGAGACAAACTCTTGATGATATTCAAAACCTCTTTAAAGACTAAACAACGATGAGACTACGATTCAGATATAGCTTCCTTTGCCTTTTCCTATTAGGGATTTTGCCAATAACAGGATATGCGCAACAAAGTTATACGATGAATTTTTTGAGTCAAGTTCCCCAACAGTCTAAACTTAATCCAGCTTATTACACGTGTTATAAGTTCTACGCGGGATTTCCGGGATTGTCCGGAGTTCAAATTCAACTTAACAATGATGCACTCTCGTACCGTCGTTCCTTCCTTCCCAACGACACTGGCGTTGATATCAGGACAAGCAGTATCATCAGCAATTTAGCAGCCAACAATAATTTTGGATTTGATATTAGTGCCGACATTCTCAGTTTTGGGATTAAAATTAAAGAAAAAAATCAACTTCATTTCGGGCTAAGTGTTGAAGGGTACGGTAATTTGCTCCTCACCAAAAATACGTTTAACCTTTTGTTGCGAGGCCCTGGTTTTTTCATCGGTAAAGATGAACGGGGAGCGCTTTCCGGCAATTCACTCGATATGAGTGTGTATAGTGCATTTTCAGCGGGCTATGCGCGCATAATCAACGATAAACTTAGTGTTGGAGGGCGCGTTAAATTTTTATCGGGTATGGCTAATCTTTACACTGAACGAGCAGACATCAGTTTGCATATTGATGATGGCTACGATCCGAATATTGTACCTTACACCTATACGCTGAAACCGGATGTAACCTTGATGGGCTCTTTCGCAAATTCTCCACAAGATAGCAGCCTGTCTGCTGCACTGCGAGGTATAGAGCAAGATATAGGCAGATTCATTGGCCTTCCAAGGTCTCTGAACCATAATCCCGGAATAGCATTTGATTTGGGGTTAACTTATCAAGTTAACGATGCGCTCACTCTTGCAGCCGCTGTTCGCGATATCGGATTTATTAGGTGGAACAGAGGAGTAAAGCGAGTTTCGTCGCGAGGAGAAGAAAAGCCTTTTGAATATTCCGGAGTGAGTGATTTCGTAGACATGATGAATGATAACGGTTTTAGTATTCGACAAGCGCTCGTAGCCATGAAAGACTCGGTTATTGAGTATCTCCAGTTAGACCAAGTAGACAGTACTTTCTCCTCCTATCGCAGTAAACTTCGCACGTCTTTCAACATAAGCGCGTTTTACGATTTAACCGATAACGACCACCTTGGTCTGATGTGGAACATGCAAATCAATCAGCAAAAAGGCATGGCTGTGACTCTCGCCTATACGCGCACATTTGGTCCCAATTTTTCAGTTTGCATAACCAATGCCATCGTCAACCAAAATGTAATTAATTTCGGAGGTGGGTTTGTTGTCAAAGGCGGCCCCATTCAATTTTATCTCATTGCAGATAAAATTAACGCGTTTCAACCTGCTAACATGCGTGCGTTTAATTTGCAATTCGGACTCAATGTAGTTCTTAATCGCATAGATAAAGACCCGACCAAACGTAAATTTGTAAGAGATTATACCCCAAGGGATAAAACAGGTTATGTGAGAGATCGATGGGCTTACTAATTTCAAAATATTTTCCTGACCTCACCGAAAAACAGTATCAACAACTCGCTGTACTCCCCGAATTATATGCCGATTGGAACGAAAAAATCAATGTTATTTCGCGAAAAGACATTGAAAATATCACCGAAAAACACATTTTACATTCGTTGGCGATTGCAAAAATAATCCAATTCAAACCCGGAACAAAAATTTTGGATGTTGGTACAGGTGGTGGGTTTCCGGGAATTCCACTAGCAATTGTATTTCCCGATTGCGAATTTCATTTGGTAGATTCTATCGCAAAAAAAATCAACGTAGTTTCCGAAATTTCCAATGCTATCGGGTTAACCAATGTGAAAGCCGAACAAGCGCGAGCCGAAACTTTAAACGAACAGTACGATTTTGTGATTAGTCGTGCCGTTACTTCGTTTCCGGAGTTTTTGAATTGGATCAAAAAAAATATTTCTCTACAAAATCACAACGAACTTCCAAACGGAATTTTGTATTTGAAAGGTGGAGATTTAACCGACGAACTTTTTGGTTTTGAGCGCCAAATCCAACTTTTCGAGATTTCAAAGTATTTTGAAGAACCGTTTTTTGAAACCAAAAAAATCGTTTACTTTTCTAATCAAAAAAATTAGTCTAAATGAATCCAACGTTAATTCTTTCTATAATCGCTGTCTACTTCGCACTTTTGTTTGGCGTGGCTTATCTTACCACGCGAAAAGTCGATAATCAATCGTTTTACAACGGAAATCGCCGTTCACCTTGGTACATCATAGCTTTCGCCATGTTGAGCACTTCTATTTCGGGCGTAACATTTGTATCCGTTCCCGGAATGGTCATGAATAGCGGGTTTGCATACATGCAGATGGTGTTCGGATTTGTGTTGGGTTATATTGCTGTTGCTACAATTTTGTTGCCGATTTATTACAAAATGAATTTGACCACGATTTACACGTATCTCAAAAGTCGTTTCGGTATGTCTTCCTACAAAACAGGTGCATCGTTTTTCTTGCTTTCGCGAACGTTGGGCTCTGCTTTTCGCCTGTATATTGTGGCCATTGTTCTGCAAAAAGCCGTTTTCGATGCATGGAATATTCCGTTTATTGTAACCGTTTCCATCACGATTTTACTGATTTTTCTTTACACGCAAAAAGGCGGTATAAAAACCGTGATTTGGACAGACACTATTCAAGGTGTCATCTTTTTAGGGGCGATTGTTTTGTGCCTTTTTCAAGTCATGAATGCGTTGGATTTGGATTTTTCAGGATTGTTCAGAACCGTTGTGGATAGTGACATGTCGTATGTTTATGTTGGCGATGTTTCGCATAATCGATTTTTTTGGAAACAATTTTTAGCGGGTATTTTCACAGTCATTGTGATGACCGGTTTAGATCAAGACCAAATGCAAAAAAACTTGGCTTGCAAATCGTTGAAAGACGCACAAAAAAACATGTTCACTTACGGCTTTTTATTTGTTCCCGTCAATCTCCTTTTTCTCTCGTTTGGCGTACTTTTGGTCATCTTCGCACAACAAGCGGGTTTGAATCCGTTTGAACTCAAAGGCGACGAATTATTCCCCACATTAGCCACACAAATCAATCCCATTTCGGGCGAACTTTATCTCGGCTCGTTTGTGGCTATTTTATTTATCCTTGGTATTATCTCTGCTGCGTATTCCAGTGCAGATTCGGCACTTACAGCGTTAACCACGTCGTTCACAGTGGATATTTTAGGCGTAAAAAACGACGATCCGAAATTGATAAAAAAGCGCACATGGGTTCACGTTGGCGTTTCTCTCGTTTTGATTTTCGTCATTGTTTTGTTTCATTTGATCAACAACGATAGCGTGATCAATTCTATTTACACCATTGCGGGATATACGTATGGTCCATTATTAGGGCTTTTCGCTTTCGGATTATTCACAAAATATGCCATCAAAGACCGTTTTATTCCAATCATTGCAATCCTTTCACCGATTTTGAGTTATGTTCTGAATACTTACGTTTTCGATTTTGGATTTTCAATTTTGATTGTCAACGGAGCGTTGTGTTTCTTGGGGTTGTGGTTGATTAGGAAATCTTAAGGTGCCGATTACAAATCGGCGACAGCAGGAGATGATGTGATTCATAGAAACGAGACATGCCTTGTCCATACATTTCGTCCTAAAAAAGTTTTTAGGACTCTGTTCTGTGTGTCCGGAATTGGTTAAGAAGTCCACTGCAAAGGTAACATTTTTTTTGTACTCTGTTCTGTGTGTACGGAATTAGTTAGGAAGTCCAGGTGTTATATATTTCTGATTTTAACATTTTCTACAAAGTTACGAAAAAAAATGATAACAAAAAAATCTATTTTTGAATAAAGAAAATTTAGCGATAGCGATGTTTTCCTTTGTTCGTCTGCCGACAGCGAAATTAATAATGCGTTTTGAATAGCGATTTATGGCATAAATCAACCACAATTCGTTTCGCTTGTTTCCGCAGTAGGTGCGGAGTTCGTCGATTTCGTAGCTTTGTCCGCGTTCGGTTATTTCGGGTATTTGTAAATTTGCGACAATGCGTTCGATTAAGCGCTGAACACTGGATTTGCTGATTTCAAGCAATCTGGCGATGTTGCTGATGCCGCAGCCTTCGTTGTTTAATCTTACCGTCCATTCGTATTTTTCTTGGGGGATGCGGGGTTTGGTGTAAGTGGCTTGTTGATATTTTTTGCAAAACTTACAACGATAACGCCGTATATTTTTTCTAACACCCGATTTTACACAATAGTTTTCACAATAATGACACTTCATAAGTATTTATATTTTTGATGATTACAATAAAAATCTGCCAAATGGTACACGACGGTTTCAACTTTTCTTGTTTTACGCCGTTTCCCGAATGCTAAGATACAAAAAAGAGCGGAATAATCCGCTCTCGCTGTAAAAATATTTTTTGTAAGATGCTGAATGATAGAGAATAGTTTT